>TARA_B100000686_G_scaffold344734_1_pt1 | contig 25940 bp, 27 predicted proteins | sample TARA_B100000686 | Tara Oceans TARA_B100000686 (sample SAMEA2622733) | marine metagenome | biome: marine biome (ENVO:00000447); feature: marine epipelagic mixed layer (ENVO:xxxxxxxxx); material: "saline water (ENVO:00002010), including plankton (ENVO:xxxxxxxx)" | depth 150 m | reverse complement strand
TTTTTTTTGGCAACCCCTCCTACATTATGATGACTCTTAATCGTCACAGAGGGATCACCAATAAACTTTACTTTCAATAATATCAGGATTAAAAACTATTCTTTAGGTATATTAGTTGCGCCTGTCTCCATTTCGATAACCTGACCATCTTTGAACATATATATACCCATAACTGCTTGAACATTGCCATCACTAAAAGTAACAAAAGCGTGTTCAATTCCAACTTCGTCATTTTCATATAGAATTCTTACTTTATCACGCTTGATGTCGTCACTCATTGCCCAATCAATAACATCTTGTTTCTTTAAAACATTACCCGAAGCATGCATTGTAAATTTATAATCATCATGGAGTAATTCTTTCATTGTATTTTTATCTTTTTTATCTATCGCAATACCGAGACGTTCTATTATTGACATATTTAATTTCCTTTTTTTAATATAATTATAATTTATTCCCACTCGATAGTGGCGGGTGGTTTCGAGGAAATGTCATATGTAACACGACTTATTCCACGAACCTCATTAATAATTCTTCTAGAAACTGTATCCAAAAATTCATGCGGTAATCTAGACCAGTTAGCAGTCATAAAATCTGTTGTCTCAACAGCACGCAAAGCAACAACGTATTCATACGAACGCTCATCTCCAACAACTCCAACTGACCTTATCGGCAAAAAAACCGCAAATGCCTGACTTATCGTGTCGTATAAACGCATCTGCTTAAGTTCATCGATAAATACTGAATCTACTTTTTGAAGGACAGTGACATATTCACTAGTCACTTCACCAAGAATTCGCACTGCGAGTCCGGGACCTGGAAACGGGTGTCGATTAATCATGTCAGATGGCAAACTAAGCTGGGTTCCAATATCACGAACTTCATCCTTAAATAACTTTGCGAGAGGTTCAAGCAACTTTAGGTTAAGAGAATCCGGCAAGCCTCCAACATTATGATGTGATTTAATTGTTTTCGTTGAAGTTCCAGGTGCGCCTGCAGATTCTATGATATCTGGATAAATTGTCCCTTGCGCTAACCATTTAATATCTGTCAGTAGGGTAGCTTGCTCCTGAAAAACTTCAACAAATACTCGGCCGATTGTTTTTCTCTTTTCCTCTGGGTCTGAAATACCTTGCAGTTCAGATAGAAAACGATCTGACGCATTAACCTTTATAACCCGAACACCTAGGTGCTCCTTAAAAACTGTCATCACACTCTCTGCTTCCCCTAATCGCAACAATCCATTATCTACAAAAACGCAGATCAACTGACTTCCTATAGCCCTATGTAACAATGCTGCGACTACCGATGAATCAACTCCCCCAGATAATCCTAACAAGACTCTGTCTGATCCTACCGTAACCTTTACTTCCTCAATAATATCTTCAATTATGCGATTTGATGTCCAAGTTGGACTACAGCCACAAATATCTATCGCAAAATTTTGAATGATAGTAGCTCCGTCCGGAGTGTGTGTAACTTCTGGGTGAAACTGCAAGCCATAGATTTTTCTCTCGTCATTCGCGATTCCTGCCATAGGGGCGTTCCTACTTGAGGCAATTACTTTGAAATCTTGTGGTAAGTCAATGACTGTATCTGCGTGACTCATCCAGACCTCTAGTTGATTAGAGCCGTCACCTAATTCACCACATCCAATAAATAATCTATTTCTGGTGTTTGATTTTATTCTTGCGGGTCCATATTCTCGCTTTTCAGCTGTCTCCACCTGACCACCAAAGTGCATCGATATAGCCTGCATCCCATAACATATACCTAATATCGGTTTACCCAGGTCGAACAAAAATGGATCAGGCCGAGGTGTTTGTTCTTCCGTAACAGTATCGGGACCCCCTGATAAGATGATTCCTTGCGGAGCAAACTCAGAGATTCGATTTCGTTGACTGTTATGAGGATATATTTCGCAATAAATGCCAACTTCTCGGACTCGTCGTGCGATAAGTTGCGTGTACTGCGACCCAAAATCAATTATTAGAATACGATCACGGGCTAACGTGGACACTAAGCTCATTGCAAATATATCTTTTATTGATCTAACACTGGATTCCTAGTCTCCGAGCTTATAATTCGGCGACTCCTTTACAACTTGCACATCATGCACATGGCTTTCATTGACTCCTGCTTGAGTAATTCTCACAAATTGGCACGCTGTTCGCATTTGACCCAAGTTTTCGCATCCAGTGTATCCCATGCTGGCACGTAATCCTCCCACAAGTTGATGCACTATAATGTTCATAGTACCTTTATAGGGGACACGACCCTCTATTCCCTCTGGAACTAACTTATTGGAATCAGTTTCTGTTCCCTGAAAATACCTATCTTTAGAGCCTTGCTGCATGGCACCTATCGATCCCATTCCTCGATAACTTTTGTATGATCTTCCCTGGTACATCTCAATGTCACCAGGCGACTCATCGGTCCCGGCCAATAATCCACCGAGCATGACTGCGTGTGCACCAGCAGCAATGGCTTTTGCTATGTCGCCCGAAAATCGAATACCGCCGTCTGCTATCACGCCCACGTTGCTCCCTCGCAGAGCTAACGCCACGTTATGCACTGCTGTAATTTGAGGCACACCCACACCTGCTACCACACGTGTAGTACAGATAGATCCAGGTCCAATACCTACCTTTACCGCATCTGCTCCTGCAGAAGCTAATGCAAGCGCTGCATCAGCTGTTGCAATATTACCGGCAATCACATCAATTTCTGGACGATCATGCTTAATTCGATTGACAAGGTCTAAAACCAACATAGAGTGGCCATGAGCAGTATCAATGACCATTGCATCAACTCCAACTTTTAGCAACTCTTCGATACGAATTTGAGTGTCATTGCCGGTACCAATAGCAGCTGCAACACGCAAACGCCCCCTAGAATCCTTGGATGCGAGAGGAAAATCAACTTTTTTTCCTAAGTCCTTAGCAGTAACTAAGCCAACCAAATTAAAATCCTGATTAACTATCAGGATTTTTTCTATTCGATGTTTATGAAGCAGGAACTCAATCTCTTCAGTTTCAGCCTCGGGCGATGCCGTTACAAGCTGATCCCTAGGAGTCATTATTCTCTTTACGCTAACATCATTGATTGGAATAAAACGAAGATCACGACTTGTGACAATCCCTGCTAATCGATCGTTTTCATCCAAGACCGGTAATCCAGATATTCTCTTTTCACGCACAATTTGTACAACATCCCGAACTGTTGCCGTATCTTGCACACAAACAGGATCTGTTATCATGCCGCTTTCAAATTTCTTGACTTTAGCTACTTCCAGTGCTTGTTTTCCTGGGCTCATGTTTCGATGGATTACTCCCAGACCACCCGCTTGTGCCATGCCAATAGCTGTGTTGGCTTCAGTAACAGTATCCATAGCAGCGGATAAAAGGGGAATTTTAAGGGAAATGCCACTGGTAATTCCAACGCTCAAGTCAACTTCGCGAGGTAATACTTTAGACAATGCCGGCACTAGCAAGACATCGTCAAAAGTCAGTGCGAGTTCAGCAATATTCATAACCTTAGTATAAGGTTTAGCATTGAGCCGGTAAATGGAGAAATTCATATATTATTTTTTTGAGGGCGGTAATCTCAAAAATTATCGAATTATTTAAACATCCAACGACTGCCTCAAATCTGATTTAGCTAAAAGCTATCCCTGAACAACAAACCTCTGGTTAATTTTTTGTGAAGTATATTGCTCTTCCATCCCAGAAACGATAACCTGCGTTTATGGAAGACGTAATCTATACAGTCGCAGCATTCAATAAAGAGATAAAAAGCCTCATTGACGACAGTTACAAAGAGATTTGGATTGCTGGCGAAATCTCAAACCTTGCGCGTCCTGCTTCAGGTCATCTGTATTTTACTCTGAAAGATAAAGATGCCCAGGTGCGCTGCGCCTTTTTTCGAGGAGTTGGTACTAATCGATCTACTACTGTTAAAGATGGGGATGCTGTCCATTTAAGGGGCCGGCCCTCTTTTTACGAATCTCGTGGCCAATTCCAAATCATTGTTAAATTTCTTGAGCCTGCAGGCGAAGGAATATTACGCAGAAAATTTGATGAATTAAAAAATAGACTTTATAAAGAAGGTTTATTTGGCCAGATGCATAAAGTACAGATACCGACAATGCCAAACTGTATAGGTGTAATCACATCTTCGTCTGGTGCCGCAATAAGAGATATCCTGAGCACCTTGAAAAGACGCTACCCTATAACTAATGTACTGGTGTTGCCTGTCACCGTACAAGGGGACGAAGCTGCACCCCAAATAGTTCGTGCACTTACAGTTGCAAACAAAAATAAAAACTGTGATGTAGTAATTCTCGCTCGAGGAGGTGGCTCGCTCGAAGATTTATGGGCATTTAATGAAGAACTTGTTGTGCGCGCGATATTCACAAGTAACATTCCAATTGTTACAGGAATTGGTCATGAAATTGACGTGACTCTCTCAGATTATGTTGCCGATTTCCGAGCTGAAACCCCGACAGCAGCAGCTGAAGCTACAACACCGGATAGTTCGGATTTAATTAAAATAATCACCTCACTTAATCAGCGGTTGAAAAACTCTATTGAATACATCCTTCAATCGCATTCCCAATACATTGACAGTTTTTCAATACGTCTACGCCATCCCGCTGATCTTTTATATGCCTATCGCCTAAGATTGCATACTATTCAGTCTCATCATATTTTCTCCTTTAAAACAGGCGTTCAAAAGAATGAGATCAAAATTTTGAAATTACATCAAAAATTGAATAGTCTATCGCCAAAACCTATCGTTGAAAAATACCAAATGTATGTCAATAATATTTCAACAAGTCTTGTGCTAACGAGTCAAATGTTAATAGAAGTCCAGATGAATAGACTTTCGTCTGCCTCTGCTCGGCTTCGAGCCTTAAGCCCGTATCATACGATGCATCGAGGATATGCAATTTTGACAGACGGAGATAGTGGAAATTTAATAACTCACACTAATACGGTTCGGTCGGGGCAAAAATTGAGAGCTCAAATAGCAGATGGCTCCATTGAATCAATTGTAAATCATGTTAAAAAACGATCAGATCAAATGGTTGTACCGAACATTAAATCACCTGAGAAAACACCTCATAAAGATGAGTAACCCTATAATTTAATTATAAGGATTGACGCTTGCTCGAGTTTCAATACGGACGGGACAACCTATCAAATTAAAAGATCTTGCAAAATATTTTGCCAAATACTTTTTATAGCTAGGAGATAGCCGACTAACCGAATTACCATGAATGACTACTATCAGCGGATTTCTTCCACCTTGGTGAGCATATTTCAACTGAGCGAGCCTGCCTGACGTACGTTGAGGAGGATGTTTTTTTACAGCATCCGCGAGCGCCCGGTTTAGTTGGCCTGTCGGTAGATTTTTTATCGCGGATTTATGAGCCAGTTTCGTTGCTTTTATTAAAGATCCTAGATTACGACCGTATAATGCGGATATCTTTATGGAGTCATGGACTGGCAAGAATGAATACTCACGAATTAAAGCTCGATCTAATTGAGTCTTTAGACGAGAATCAAGCTTGTCCCATTTATTTACAGCCAACACAATCGCTCTTCCGTACTGAATAACTAATCCAGCTATTGCTTTATCTTGTTGCGCAATTCCATCATAACTATCTAATACCAAAATAACCACATTGCAACCCGCAATAGCTTGTAAGGTTCGAATTTCAGAGTATCTTTCAATCGATTCCTTAACTCTAGATTTGCGGCGAACACCAGCCGTGTCAACCAAAGTAAATTTCTCACCTTTTAGAACGCACGGAATAGAAACACTATCTCTTGTTGTGCCTGGCACATCAGCTACAATCATTCGCTGATCTCCCAATAACGAATTTACCAATGTAGATTTTCCTACGTTGGGTCTACCAATGATTGCGACGCGTGGCGTATCCCCCATTTTTGTGAGATCGGCTTTAGGCCAATCCAACGCCATTGATTTAATTAAATGCTGTACTCCAGAGCCTTTCCTCGCAGAAATTGGAAATGGCTTTCCTAGTCCAAGCTCATGAAACTCTGAAACTGCTATTTCAGGTTCTAGTCCTTCTGTTTTATTGACCGCTACGAATACCGTCTGGGGCGCCTCCCGGAGACGCTGAGCGATTTCGAGATCAGTGCTCAAACTACCACTTCTGCAATCAGTCAAAAATATAATAACATCTGCTTCGTCAAGCGCTTGCTCCACCTGGTAGGCAACTTTCAAATCAATTTCATCAACACCTTCTGCCATTCCACCCGTATCTACTAGTAAATAGTCCTTGCCGTCGAAGTTTGCGATTCCATGCATTCGATCTCGTGTAATGCCGGGCTGATCATCTACGATTGCATTTTTTGTTCGGGTCAACCGGTTGAATAGAGTTGATTTACCAACATTGGGTCGGCCTACAATGACAACAACGGGTAGCATAATTTATCTTCTCGATTAGATTGCGCCAAAAACGATAAAATAGTTTGCGTTAAATGTCTTTAGCCTGCTTGGTAATTACGTTCTAACCGCAAATCTATAGCTTCAAATCTATCAAAAGGAATGCTTACAATCCAATGTAGCTAGTAAAATGCTTTTAATTATCTTCAATGGATGAAACATTATTTAGCTTTCGTTCTAATATTTGCCCCATCATCGATCCAGTAGCTTCGTATTCCAACGCCAAACTATATTCTCTATTTGCTTTTTCGTCGTCATTTCGCATCATCCATACATCCCCACGTAATTCGTGATAACGGGATTCAAATCCGACTATTTCATTGAATTTAAGCAACTCCTCAGCAACATCTAGATTCTCACTACTTATCGCAATAGTGGCTCGCCTTAGTCTAGCAATATGTCTTAATCCAGAGTCACTAGATTTCTCCATGACTCTATTGAGGTGAACATTGGCTTCCTCAAGGTTTCCGTCTTCAAAATCAAGCTTGGCTAACATTAAAGAAGCTCCATCGGCATATGTTGTAGAACTATATTTAGAGATAATTTTGTCAGCTTCCGTGCGCGCAGAACTTATTGAACCGCCATCGAAACTTCTTAGCATACTCTGATAAAGATCTGATGCAACTTCAGATTGACGACTTTGATAAAAGTTCCACCCTTGGTAGCTTGCTACAGCCCCAATCCCTATTGCCAAACCAACAATTATAGAAATTCCATTCTTTTTCCACCAATCTTTAATTCTTTCTGTTTCCTCATCTTCTGAAAAGTGGAGGTTCGGTATTTGATCGTCTTTTGCCATTCAATTTCACCTAAAGAACGAGGTTTCTCGCTCGAGTTGCAAACGCAGGACGTTTATTATTTCATTTTTAGCTACTTTTAACTGCTGATCCCCTGATCGCAGAGGTTTAACCGTTAGCTGTCCGTTTATCGCTTCCTCATCACCAATAATAATAGCTATAAGCATGTTACTGTTATTTGCACGACGTAATTGTTTTTTTATGTCTCCTCCGCCACAGTTACAAATTGTACTAATATTAGCCCTTCTTAGCTTTTCCGCTAAGGGAAAACCAACATTTTCCGCAGCCTCACCAAGCATAATAACGTAAATATCTCCTGAATTCTTTTTTATTGATTTACTTTGTTTGTATAACTCAACAAGTCTCTCCATACCGCAAGCAAATCCCGCAGCCGGCAAATCCGGTCCGCCCAACTGCGCGACCAAACCGTCATATCGTCCGCCTCCACAAAATGAATTCTGTGCTCCGAGGTAATTTGATTTCCACTCGTAAACCGTGCCTGTATAATAATCAAGGCCTCTGACCAATCGATTGTTTATCTGATAATTGATGCCCATCAACTCTAAATACTTGAGTAAGTCATCAAAATGACGTCGTTCTTCGGCATCAATATGATCTAAAATTTCAGGAGCGTCGACTAATACCTTTTGGGTAGCTAAACTCTTGCTGTCGAGTATCCGCAAAGGATTGGTCTCTAATCGCTTCTGGCTGATGTCATCAAGTTCAGCACTTCTTAATTTTAAAAAATCCTTAAGACTCTCAATATAATTCAACCTACTAGGCCCAGAACCTAAATAATTAATTTCTAGAGTTGTTTCGCCTAAACCTAATATTTCCCATAACCTAGTTCCAAGTGAAATAATTTCGGCATCTATATCAGGCCCACTCCAACCAAGCGCTTCAATACCGAACTGATGAAATTGCCGATATCGTCCTTTTTGAGGCCTTTCATAGCGGAACATCGGACCAAGATACCATAAACGATTAGCTTGATTATGAAGCAAGCCATGCTGGACACCGGCACGTACACAGCTAGCTGTTGCTTCCGGTCTTAAAGTTAAACTATCCCCATTTCGATCTTGAAAGGTATACATTTCTTTCTCTACTATGTCAGTCGCTTCACCAATTGATCGCCTAAATAGATCTGTTGTCTCAACAATCGGCGTTCGTATCTGACGATAACCGTAAATATTAGTCACATCCCGAACGGCGGCCTCAACTTGTTCCAAAATCTCGCATGCTTCTGGAAGATGGTCGGCCATACCACGAATGGAATTAATTGATGAAATGCTCATAGTTCGCAAAATATCACTCTAATTTGAATCAGGTTGATCAATATTATTGTCTCTAACCAAATCAAGACCGATTATTCTAGTATCAAAATCTATTATTGTTAGAGCACGATCTATTCTCTTTACTTCAGCAACTTCGGATGCATTTTCTAATTTTTTTGGTAGATCCTCCTCTCGCATAATTTTTAATTGAATTGGAGTAGATGTATCGTCGACGTCGCTAGTCTGAATCGTGGTGACCGCCATTTCTTGAGGTTCAATCATGGCGTTACCGGTAGCCTTCACAAAAGTGCTAGTTTCGCCCTTTTTTTGATTTTCCTCTACATCAGTTTTAGGTATATCCTGGGTTGGATTTGATTTAGATAATTCAGAGCGAGGCCTAGTGTCAACTAATACTCTGTCTTCTTGAATTGATCTCTGCCAATATGTTGCAATAAGCCCGCCAAATACAACTATTACGACAGCTGCTGTAACTATCCAACTCAACGAGATTGGAATTGAAAGTCGACTCCCACTTCTATGGGTTAAAGTGCCAGGCGCGTCTTCTTTTTGTGGTAGCAGTGTTTTGTGAGTCAAGATAGCTTCATCAATGCTGATACCAACGAGTTTCGCATAGCTGCGTAGATACCCAACAACATAAGTCCATCCTGCCATTTCTGAATAATTATCATTTTCAATTGATTCAACAACCGCAGGAAGCAAATTTAACTCATCCGCAACCTCTTCTATACTCCACCCAACACGTTGCCGGGACCTGCGGAGCAACTCTCCAGGAGTTAGATCAGAGTCCACTTTACGGTCCGCCATAATTTTTTCCTACAGTAGGAACTGATAGGCAGTAATACTCAGAGAAAGGGTCCCAAAACGAAAAACAAGGTGTCGTTCTTGAAAAATCACGAAGTATAATCCAATGATCCCAAAGTCGTCTGAGAAAAACGAGAATTCCCGTCGATCCGTTAGCCACTAATTTTCACCTTTTCATCAGGAACTTTTTTGTTTTGTTGTCTATTACTATACTCATCAACCCGCCCTGCTAATTGGCCGCAAGCGGCATCGATATCACTACCACGTGTTTTGCGTGTGATAGTGATAATTCCCGCATCGTTAAGGATCATCCTAAATTTATTGATTACGTCGATATTTGGTACCATAAATCCTGTCCCTTCAACTTGGTTATAAGGAATTAAGTTAACCTTTGACGGCAAGTCGCCCAGTAAAGACGTAAGTTTTAACGCATCACTTTCCGAATCATTGACGTCTTTCAAAAGAATATATTCAAAGGTAACTGTACTATTTAGATTATTTTTAGAATAACGGCGGCACGCATTTAACAATACCGATATAGGATATTTTTTGTTCAAGGGAACAAGTCTACTCCTTAAATTATCATCAGCGGCATGCAACGAAACTGCAAGACTCACGGGGCAATCGCTGCCAAGTAAGTCGATTCCAGGCACGACACCAGCCGTACTTAAAGTCACACGTCTTCGTGATAATCCATATGCAAAATCGTCTAACATGATTTTCATTGCTGAAACAACATTAGAGTAGTTCAACAAGGGTTCACCCATTCCCATCATCACAATATTAGATAATTTAAATTGCTCTTGACGATAATTACTTACAATTTCTTCCGCTAGCCATAGTTGCCCAATAATCTCGGACGTAGACAGGTTCCTAGAAAATCCTTGACGTCCGGTAGCGCAAAACGCACATTTCAATGCGCACCCAGCCTGCGAGGAAATACACAAAGTGTTTCTTTTAACTTCTGGAATTAAAACAGTTTCAACGATATTTCCATCCCACAAAGTCGTCAACCATTTTATTGTTCCATCTTGAGATCTTCTTTCTTCGACAACTTTTGGTAGCTCAAAGGATCCTAAAGAGCTTAGGCGATGCCTAAGCTCGACGCTCAGATCTGTCATATCGGCTAGATTTATAACTTTACGTCTATGCACCCATTGGAATACTTGACGAGCACGATATGACGGTTCGTCTATCGAGGAAAAGAATGCTTCCAACGAAACCCGATCATAATCAAAGAAATTAACTTTATTCTCCACTTTGAATCATTTTTTATTCCTAGAATATATTTCGCTGCCGGAGAAAAAAAATGAAATCTCTTGGGCGGCAGTCTCAGGACTATCAGAACCATGCACAGCATTAGCCTGTATAGATTCAGCAAAATCAGCTCGGATAGTTCCTGGCGAAGCATCGTCTGGATTAGTTGCACCCATTATTTCTCTATTCTTATTTATTGCATTAACTCCTTCAAGAACTTGAACAAGTAGTGGGCCGGAGGCCATATAATCTACTAGCTCACTATAAAATGGTTTGGTCTTGTGCACTTCGTAAAACTTTTTTGCATCTCTAGTCGACAACCAAATCATCTTCGCCGCAACTACATTTAATCCTGAATTCTCAAAACGAGCTAAGATCGTACCAATTACGTTTTTTTCTACTGCGTCAGGCTTAACAATTGAAAGCGTTTTTTCTGCATTCATAGATTTGGGCTCCTAAGAAATAGTCTACTCCATAGTATTAGGCCATCATTAGAAAGCCTATAAACAGTATTAAACTCAAATTTTTTTCTCATCTTGATATTATGCATGAGCTTTCCTTCGTGCAATTAAAACATTGCCTGCTTGACTTTCAATGTCGACATCAATTAATTGGCCAACTTTCGGCGCCTCACCTAATAGATATACAGGTAGGTAATTATCTAATCTGCCGTCCTGTTTCTGTTCACCGTCAAATTTCCTTTTCTCTGTTAGAACTCTTCCGGTTCTGCCAACATGTTGATTTATAACTTTTTTCAGCGTTTTATATCCAGCAACTTTCAACCGTTCGCTCCTCTCTTTACGTATAGTTTTAGGAACTTGGTTTGGTATCCTTGCTGCGGGGGTTCCTTTGCGTTCGGAATAGGGAAATATATGTGGGTAGGAAATCATAAGATCGTCGACCGCGGTTAATGTATCTTGAAAATGCTCCTCCGTTTCCGTTGGGAATCCAACCATGAGATCAGCGCTTAATACTAGTCCGGTAATTTTGTTGTGCGCCATTAGAACTCGACTATACAATTCCTCCGCTTCATATCTTCGTTTCATTCTTTTCAGGATTAATGAATTAGCGCTCTGTATAGATACATGCAAATGTGGGCAGATTTTATTGTTAGATGCGATTAAATCTACCAAATCATTGTCAAGATGCGCTGGATCAATAGAGCTTAGTCTAACCCGATAATCCATATCATAACCAGAAAGCTCTTCTAGAAGATGTAAAAACCGATAACTATGGAGCGTTGTATCTTTATTAAAGTCTTGCCCCCAAGATCCCAGATCTATCCCACAAATTACAATTTCTTTATAGCCCTCTTTCAATAAAATCTCGACTTGTTGTTTGATTCTCTCTGATGCGAATGATTGACTTGGTCCTCTTGCTTTATGAATAACACAATAAGTACAACTTTGATCGCATCCCTGTTGGATTTGAATAAATGCGCGTGTCCTACTTGGAAAACTAGTTAAAAATTTTTCACTACGCGATCTATTGATTGGTTGAATTGTTTTTGAATAATGCTTTATATGCTTTAGTACTGACAATTTATCACTGTTATTTATAACCAGATCAACTCCGGGTATCTGGTAACACTCATCGGGCTCCATTTCAGCATAACACCCAGTTACCACTACTATAGCTTTTGGGTTTCGCTTAATTGCCCGCCGAATTTCTTGGCGAGTTTTGCGTCCCGCCTCCGCTGTCACTGTACATGAATTTATTATATAAAGATCAGCAACATCTTTAGATGGCACCACCGCCCATTTTTCGTCTTGGAGGTTTTTCGCTATCACAGCAGACTCATAGGCATTTATTTTACAGCCTAGCGTCGTGATTGCTGCTCGCCGCATTTTCTGATTGGTTAAAGTAGTCATAACGAGTCAATATGCAATAACAAAGAAAATCAGCTTATCTATCGGCGCGTTTTGGCCGTGGTGCATTCACTTCAGGTAACGGTAAAACTCTCTCCGCAGCCACATTTCTCTACAACATTTGGATTATCAAAAAGGAAACTCGCATTCAAACCATCTTCCCGGAAATCTATTTCTGTCCCATCCAAATACATAATGCTTTCTGAGTTGACAATTATTTTAATGCCATGACTTGTATATACGCTGTCATCATTCTCAATTCCATCAGCAAACTCCACAACGTACGCAAACCCCGAACATCCTGTCGTTGTGATACCAAATCGTAAGCCTTCGCCTCGGCCACGCGAAGCAAGTTGCTCACGAACTCTTTCTGCAGCAGTTTCAGTCAGCCGAATAGACATTAGTCTCAACCTATTAATCAGGATAGTGAAGGGTTATTAATTTAAACGTATTGTACCATGATGAAAGTCATTCGACCCCCATAAAATTGCTACTATCAATGTTCTTTTTGATTAACACTAGACTGTTGGTTATTTTCAATAGATGCCAGAATTCCGCGCAATATATTAACTTCTTGTTGTTGCAACGGTGTCCGACTAAAAATTCTCTTAATCTTACGGAACAACTTGGATGACGGACTTTGAATAAACCCAATTTTTTTTAATACTAATTCAAGGTGGGAGAAAAATTTTTGAACTTGTTCTCCGGTTGCCAAAGGTGGGAAATTAGTAATGGTCTCGTTAGAATGGACAGCGCTTTCAATATAAGCTCGGCGTGCTTCATAGCACAAAATTAACACTGCGGCAGCTAAGTTTAGCGAAGGATATTTCTCTTCGACAGGAATTCTTACGTGACGTTGTGCTCTATCAAGTTCTTCATTTGTTAGGCCGGATGATTCTTTTCCAAACACCAAAGAAACCTTATGACTTTTACATGTTTTTGCAGCCTCCTGCATCGCATTATGAGGAGTTAAGGTTGGCCAAGATACAGTTCGAAGCCTCGCCGTTGCGCCTACAACTAAGCCGGAATCTGATATGGCCTCATCAAGAGATCCAAAGACCTTAGCTGATTCTAGAATGGTTACAGCCCCTACTGCACGAGCTGTGGCTTCGGGCGCAGGAAATTTAGCAGGCTCTACAAGACGAAGATCAGAAAAGCCCATATTAGCCATTGCTCTCGCAACGGCTCCGATGTTGCCTCCATGGCTTGTGCGTACTAGCACAATAGAAATATTATCTAAGCTCATGTAATCTCCCAAATCTGTTCCTAGTAAAGTACACTTAGTTTAATCTTTATAGATATCATTAATTAATAATTATTCAGGCCGCCTGTTAACCTTTGATTAATTTCTAAAAATAACCGTCTAGACGCCCTATGAACCACATGCTTAACATCGCTGTTTCTGCCGCCCGACTAGCAGCGCGGGTAATTCTAATGCATCTGGAAAAGATTGATCAGCTAGACATTAAAGTGAAAGGGAAACATAAATTCGTAACACAAGCTGATAAAGACGCTGAATTCGCAATTTTGGAAACTATTAAAAAGACATATCCCAGTCATGGCACCCTTTCAGAAGAAAGTGGTTCCCAGGACGGTGACGACTTTACTTGGATCATCGATCCTATAGATGGAACAACGAACTTTCTTCATGGGCATCCCCATTTTGGGATTTCAATTGCAGTAATGAAAAATAAACAAATCGAACATGGAGTAGTGTTTGATCCTATCCGAGATGAGCTATTTACTGCGTCTCGCGGCGAAGGAGCACAATTAAACAACAGGCGGATCAGAGTTAGTCGTATTCAAAATCTGGATAGAGCACTACTAGCAACCGGCTTCTCTTTTCCAAAGAGTGAATATATTGACCCCTGGTTAAAAACATTTCACGCGTTATTGCCAAAAACGTCGGGAATTCATAGATCTGGCGCTACTAGTCTTGATTTAGCCCATGTTGCGAGTGGCCGCTTTGATGGGTTCTGGGAAATGTCTCTTAAACCATGGAATATAACAGCAGGCGTTATTTTAGTTAGAGAAGCTGGTGGTTTGGTGTCAGATTTTGAAGGGGGTCAAGATTTCCTGCGTTCAGGTAACATCGTCGCGGCAAATTCTGTTCTTTTTAATGATCTTCTACGGATCGTCCATGATAGATTCCATTAATTGAACTAAATCAAGTCGTATTTGACTGATCAACACTGCACTTTCTTTTTATACAAAAACATAAGTCTAAACCAAATGTTTACGTCCTGCATCCGTTTAAAATAGAATATGGTTGCTAAGCTAGATATTACTAACAACACCTAACTAGAGAATTAAATTACATACAGGTAGGGAGCCTATAAAAATGACTTATGTAGTCACAGAATCTTGCATAAAATGTAAACTTACAGACTGTGTGGAAGTGTGTCCCGTAGACTGCTTCCATGAGGGCCCTAACTTTCTAGTGATTGATCCTGAGGAATGCATTGATTGCAGCCTCTGCGAACCCGAGTGCCCTGTAGAAGCAATTGTCGCCGAGGATGATCTGCCTGAAAATCAGCACGAATTTCTTGAGTTAAATAGAGAGCTTTCTCTGACTTGGCCGGTAATTACAGAAATGAAGGAATCACCGGCGGACTCTGACGAATGGCGGGACGTAAAAGAAAAAAGACAATATCTTGAGCGCTAGCTTCAAAAAAAGCCGCTAACATTAGTCACGAAAATTGACAAATTGGAGGGGCAGGGTAAGCTCCTCTTGCTCTATTATCTTAATAATCGATTGCAGATCATCTCTCTTTTTTCCCGTAATTCTCACTTGTTCGGACTGAATCGAAGATTGAACTTTCATCTTGCTTGCTTTAACAACCTGAACAAGTTTTTTTGCTAATACACCATCAATTCCGGCGCGTACTTTTAACTCCTGTTGAGCTTTCCCCCCGCTGCTTTCACGTACCGCAGAAGCGAGCAGACACCTGATATCTATTCCTCTTTTCGTGAGTCGAATCTCTAAGATATCCTTGACTTGTCCAATACGATATTCATCATCACCATGAATGATTAAGCTTTCACCGTCTTGCGCTACCCTGGCATCACTACCCTTAAAATCGAAACGGTTACTTACTTCCCTGTTAGTTTGATCGATAGCGTTAGTGACTTCATGCCAATCGACCTGACTGACAATATCAAAAGAAGGCATATTTTTTCTCCCTAACAATTACAACAATGATGGAATTAACTCTATCTTTTGTACGATTGTATCGTAAATTTAAATGAGCAAATATAAAAGGTTATTGATCGTTTTTAAATTATTACTCACTGCGACAAATTTTATAATAATAGCCCTAATAAATCTGCAATATTACTTGCAACAAAAGATTTGTGTATAAGCCAGCAACTATATCATCTCCGACTATCCCATAACTACCTGAAAATTTCCGGTCGATCCAATTGATAGGAGGCGGTTTGACAATATCCATAAAACGAAAAATTACAAATGCCATTGCCAAATTTTGCCAAGTAATGGGTACAAACATCATTGCAACAATGAAACCCACTATCTCATCAATCACTATTGAAGGATGATCAATCTTTGTCAAATCATGGCTGAATTCTTTGATTACAAAAATTGACATACACAAAATAAATATTACTATCAAGATCCATATGTGAACTGGCATCAATTGGGAAAATAAAACAAGAGGTATCCCAAAAAGTGTACCTACGGTGCCCGGAGCAATTGGAGACAATCCAGCACCAAACCCTGTAGCAAGCCACCAATGCCATTGCTTTTTACCCTGCATTATCTATCGAATCTCTAGGAATTAATTCCAATTACGTGTGACTAGCAGTATTACCAATTATGAAGATAACCCATTTTCGATATATCAACACGACGATCATTTAAATCAAAAACTCTAATCCCCGGGTTAGAATCTATAATGCCAATTGCTGTCACATTTGTATCAACTTCTTCTATGAGCGTTTCAAAAAGATTACCTTTTTCGGGTGGCACAGTGAAGCATAACTCATAATCATCACCGCCAGACAACGCAAACTTAGTACAATCCCTCCTAGAATAACTCTGGAGAGCGGCAACATTAATAGGTATTTTATCCTCATAAAGCAGGCCTCCTAGGTCACCACTTTGACTCAGAATATGGTCAAGATCCGCCATGAGACCGTCAGAGATATCAATTATCGATGTGGCCACTGACCGCAGCTTATCTCCTAATAATATTCGCGGTTCAGGCCACATTAATTTCTTTAAAAAAATATTATTTCTATCACGGAAAGAGATCTCTCCACGTCGTGCAAGATCTAATCCAAGTGCGGCATCACCCAATGTACCACTAACATATATTGTATCTCCTGCACACGCGCCAGACCGAGAAGAAGCTTGACCCTTTGTTACCCACCCACCGACAGTGGCTGTCATGCTTAGTGGGCCACAGCTAGTATCACCACCTACTAGCGCAACTTTAAATCGGTCAGCTAATCCAAGAAAACCTCGCGCGAATTCACCAACCCATTGCTCATGTAGATCTGGGGGTAAAACTAAATTTAGTGTCACCCAACTTGGATTCGCGCTCATAGCTGCCAAGTCACTCAAATTGACTGCAAGGGTTTTATGCCCTAACGATGAGGCGGCCTGTTCTCTCGAAAAATGGATTCCTTCTACCAAAGTATCCGTAGCAACAACCAGTTCTTTGCCTTTTTCTACCGATAAAACAGCGGCATCGTCGCCAATACCTATTCTGATATTGTCAGATTGGTTAGCTCGCACGAAATATCGTTCAATTAACTCAAACTCATTCATTTTTTCAACAACAATATAAGCTCAGGTTTATTTTTTGTGAGAAAAAGCGCAATATTTAACTAAGTTAAGTTTTTCTCTGTACTTCTACACAATATATGGCATCGATCTAAGACGCCATTTATAAATCTATATCCTTCCTCTGCACCAAAAGCATGAGACAAACGTAATGCCTCATCCAAAACCACACTAGTTGGTATGTTTGGGCAAAACTGTAATTCATAAACTGCTAATCGCAAAATAGTACGCTCAATATGATCAACAGTTGAGAGGCCTCTGTCCATACATTGCTCTAATAGGGTATCAAGTTGACAAACAGATTTTGGGACTCCATAAACTAACTCATTGAAATATTCGCGGTCTACGCCTTTTAAGCCCCAATCATCAATAAAACTATCCTCGGCTCCATCCACAAATTCGCCGGTTAACTCCCATCTATACAAAGCTTGGAGCGCTCCCCTCCGCGCCATATGTCTGCTACTGCTAGGCACCTTTATTGCTCTTCTGGATAATCAATGTATTGAAGAACTTTGATGCCAAACCCAGATAACGCATGAGTTTTTTTAGGTGTACCCAAAACGCGAACTTTCTGGATCTTTAGATCGGACAGAATCTGGCTACCTGCACCGATCATGCGTAGCTCACCATTTTGATCATCATTTGTAATTTCATCATGAAGTCTACGTTTTAAAGTATTAACATCATCAGAATACTGTAACAAAACAACAACCCCAGCTCCTTCTTTTACAATACGAGCCAACGCTGAATCAACACTCCACGACTCTGTTCCTCGCGCGACAGACAGCGCGTCATAAACACCTCTATGGCTATGTACACGCACTAGCGTTGATTTAGTTGATTTAATATTCCCATACACCAACGCCATATGAATTTTTTTTAGCTCTTTATCTTCATAAATAAAACCACGGAATTCACCTTGTCGAGTGTTTATTATGCTGTCATCAACTCGGACGACAGTAGGTTGGACACTTAATCGATATTTAATTAAATCAGCGATTGTACCAATACGAATATCATGTATTTTTCCAAAACGGATTAAATCTGGCAAACGAGCCATAGAGCCATCATCATTCAATATCTCACATATCACGCTTGCAGGCTCAAGGCCGGAGATAGTTGCTAAATCGACCCCTGCCTCGGTGTGACCGGCACGAGTAAGCACTCCGCCTGGCTGAGCCATGACCGGGAAAACATGTCCGGGCGTTACAATCTCATTGTGGGTAGAATCTGCCGCGATAGCTCTCTCAATAGTAATTGCACGATCCTGGGCCGAAATACCAGTACTAATATCCTCAGCAGCATCAATCGAGACAGTAAAATTAGTTGAATATTTAGCATTATTATGGCTTACCATCAGTGGCAGTTGTAACTGAAGGCATCGCTCCTCGGTCAAAGTTAAACAAATCAATCCACGACCTTTTGATGCCATAAAATTTATAGCCTCCGGGGTCACACAACTAGCGGCAATCACAAGATCGCCTTCATTTTCGCGCTCTTCATCGTCAACCAAGATAACCATCTTTCCGGCTTTATAGTCGTCTAAGATTTGTTCGATAGAACTAACTTTTAAATCGTGTTTCATTTTTCCTTCAACCTAATTAACCGATCAATGTATCGAGCAATTTGATCAAATTCGATGTGAACGTGATCCCCAATAGTGAGGTTTGATAAAGTTGTTACTCTTAAAGTGTGTGGAATACAATTTACCTCGAAGTCAAAATATTTAAACCCATCGCTAACCTCATTCACAGTTAGACTCACGCCATCCAAACAAATTGAACCTTTTTTTGCAACTAAACCTGCAAAACTATGATGGCAACGGAAAGTCATTCTCAAAGATCCATCGATATTTTTACTATCCACAACTTTCCCTAATGTATCAACATGCCCAGTTATGAGGTGCCCTCCAATTCTTTCGGATCCGTGCATAGCAGGTTCTATATTCACCATGTCACCTTGGGTTAATGCTCCAAACTGAGTACAACTCAATGTTTCCGCTGATACATCAAAGGACAAATCATTATCTTTGATGTTTACAACAGTCAGGCACACGCCACTGACAGATATGCTATCACCAATCTTTACATCTTGGATGAGATTCTCCAATTTTACCGAAATAAGTAACTCGCCGCCTTGTGGAGCACAATTACTCAATATGCCTACAGTCTCGACTATTCCTGTGAACATATTGTTATATGGGGTTTTCCGGCCTGAGACGTAACCGAATATCGCGGCCAAAATGCGTGATTTCTTTAATACTTAATTCAATTCTATCAGCGATGTTATCAATTCTCGGCAAATAGAACATCCCGCTAGACTTGCTCCCCAAAATATCCGGCGACAGATAAATTAAATACTCATCTACTAAATTAGTGTTAGCAAAACTTCCTGCTAATGTCGCACCGGATTCTATCAAGACATCATTGCACTGCCTTGTTCCAAGTTCTTTAACAATAGACTCAAGGTCTACTTGATCATTTTCACCGGGAAGGCATATTGTTTCTGTCTGCTCGCCAAAACTAATCTGGTCAAGCTGCTTACTTGCGCTATTTACCAACAATATCTCTCCATTCTCCGTGAATAATGATGCATCGGGCTTAATTCGTGCATCACTATCAAGAATGACGCGAATCGGCTGCACAACGTCCTCATCTATTCGGGCATTCAACAGTGGATCATCCGCTAGAATTGTCCCTATTCCGGCAATGATAGCAGAGCTATTGGCTCTCCAATGATGAACATCGGTTCGAGATTCAGCTGATGTAATCCATTTACTACTTCCATCCGGCGCTGCGGTTCGCCCATCAATGGTTGCTGCCATTTTCAACCTTACAAAAGGCATTCCTGTAAGCATTCGTTTGATAAAGCCCTCATTCAGTTCTTTAGCCTGATCAAAGCCAATACCAATACTTAATTGAATCCCCGCGTCCCTGAGTGCTGCTATACCTTTTCCAGCGACATCTGGATTTGGATCTTCCATTGCAATCACAACACGTCGAATACCAGAATCCATTAATGCCGTAACGCATGGTCCGGTTCGACCCTTATGAACGCATGGCTCTAGATTTACATATAGGGTAGCACCTTCTGCTTTATCTCCAGCGCTCTTTAAGGCATTAATCTCTGCATGTGGTTGACCCGCATGTCTATGCCAGCCTTCGGCAATAATATTCTCATCGTGACAGATAACAGCGCCAACCTTCGGGTTTGGTTTTGTAGTATAGGATCCACGTTCCGCCAATTTAAGCGCTCTTTCCATCATCTTCACATCTAGAAAATCATGGCTGTTCATTTTTTTATACTACGTGTGCGACGTATAAAATTGAGAAGTGACAGCTGTTTAAAGTCTCCTTCCGTATCCTGTATTGCCTGAAATCTATCTACTTCTTTACCAAACTCTGCCACATCTTGAAAACTCAAATACACCGATGCGTATCTTATGTATGCGACTTCGTCAAGATCACGCAAACCATCCATAACCTCTTTTCCAATTTGCTTGGAAGTAACTTCTCTCTCACCCGCGAGTCTAACTTTCTTTGCAATATTGCCAACTAAACTCTCTAACTGATCTAACCCTACCGGTCTTTTCTCTAACGCTCGAAGTATCCCGCGACGTAACTTTTCGTTACTCCATGCCTCTCTTCGCCCATCGCTTTTCAGAACCCTTGGTTGATCTAAAAAGACACGCTCAAATGTCGTGAATCGATGGTGACAATCGCGACATTCACGACGTCGGCGAACAGAATCCCCATTATCGCTAAGGCGAGAATCAACTACTCGTGTTTCTTCAGAGTAGCAGCTAGGGCAACGCATAATGGTAATATTTAAAGAGCATGTTAAGATCCAAAAAAACCATTACTTTTACGGCGTGGCGCAAAAACAGCAGTTGTGGCAACACCACTTCATATTAAAGATCTTGCTCTGAGGCTGGATCTTCCTTTTTAACTGGAATCATATTTGCCCTTGAGATCCCTAAACCAAGAACTACAGGACTGGCGACAAAAATTGACGAATAAGTGCCGACCAATATTCCTACAAACAATGCTATAGCAAAACCTTTTATCACTTCGCCACCTAATACTAACAGCGTAATAACAACTAATAGAGTTGTCAAAGAGGTAAGGATAGTTCTAGGTAATGTTTGATTAATTGATTGGTTCATAACCTCCGTCGAATTACTCGTACGCATTCGTCGGAAATTTTCTCGGATCCTATCAAATACAACGATAGTATCATTAAGCGAATAACCGATAACTGCCAATAAAGCTGCTAAAACCGGTAGCGAAAAATCTAGTCCAAAAATAGAAAAAACTCCGACTGTAATAAGGACATCATGCACAAGTGCAGCAACTGCTCCAAGCGAAAAACGCCACTCGAACCGCCATGCAACATATATCAAAATCCCGATCAAAGCATAAATCATTGCTAACCCACCTTTTTCAGTCAATTCATCTCCTACCTGTGGGCCAACAAATTCAACACGTCTCATCTGCACTTTACAATCTTGAATGTCGTTACTCGAAATACATCGCTGTACCGTCCCTCTTGAATCCTCTGCGATCTTTTCAGAAAATGGGGATCTTAAAGTTTCCATTACATCGCTACTAATCGAGACACTATTCTGAACAGAGCGCACTGGAATCCGAATCAATATGTCTTTCGCTGTACCAAAATATTGAACTTGAGCATCACTAAAACCTGCGTCTTGTAGTTGGCTCCTAACTTTCGAAACTTCGACCGTTTGTTGATACGAAACTTCTACCAGAGTACCGCCGGTAAAATCAATTCCAAAATTAAGCCCTTTAATAGCTATTGATGCAATACCGACAACAATTATTATTGCAGAAATAATTGCAGCGAGTCGTCGCTTTCCAAGAAAATCTATCTTAGTGTTGTGTTTAACGAATTCCATTAAATTTTGAGCTCCTTAACCTTGCGTCGACCATAGGTTAAATTCACTAGTCCGCGGGTAAAGAAAATAGCGGTAAATAATGAAGTTACGATCCCTATACTCAAAGTTACTGCGAATCCCTTAATAGGGCCGGTGCCAAAATTAAATAAAACAATCGATGCAATTAAGGTAGTGACGTTGGCGTCCAGAATTGTTGAAAATGCTTTTTCGTATCCTGAATGTATACTGGCTTGCGGTGAGTTCCCATTTCGCAGTTCCTCACGGATCCGTTCAAAAATTAACACATTCGCATCAACAGCCATTCCGACAGTCAAGACGATACCAGCAACCCCGGGAAGCGTTAATGTGGCCTGAAAAACAGACAAAACCGCTACCAATAAAATTAAATTTACTGCTAGTGCGGTGTTTGCTAATAAACCGAAAACACGGTAGTACAGGCCCATAAATACTAATACCAATAAGAATCCGATAAGAACCGAGCGAACCCCTTGATCGATATTAGCTTTTCCAAGACTTGGGCCAACCGTTCGTTCTTCAATGATTTCTACCGGCGCCGCCAGTGAGCCTGCTCGCAAAAGTAGAGCGAGATCGCGCGCCTCCATTACACTGTCTAGACCCTCAATTTGGAAGCGCTTACCAAGCTGATCTCGTATGACTGGAGCAGTAATCACTTCTTCGATACGCTCCCTTGATTTAACTACTTTTCCATCGGAATCTAAAATAGGATTTCCGTTGGCATCAGTTTTTACTTGCGACCGAATTTCGATGTATACAACTGCCATACGATTACCAACATTATCGCCTGTAACACGTTGATTAATTCTCGCGCCTACAGCATCTAGTGAAATACTGACAATTGCCCCTCCACTCTGAGAGTCAATACTTGCAGCAGCATCAACGATATTATCACCAGAATAAAGTAGTCTTTTATCCAGTAAAATTGGTCTACCATCACGCATTCGATACAATTTGGAACCAGGAGGAACTTTTCCCGCGATGGCGGCATCAAGGCTATGTTCTTCATCGACCAGCATTGTCTCAAGTGTAGCTGTTCGACCTAGAATTCTTTTAGCTCGCGCTGTATCTTGCACTCCTGGCAGTTGAACAACGATTCGTTCGTCACCCTGCCGCTGCACTACCGGCTCAGCGACCCCGAGTTCATCGATTCTATTTCGGAGAGCAGTAATATTTTGCTGAATTGCAAACTCCCGAAGCGCGCTCCGCTCAGAATCAATGAGCTTTGCACTCAACCATAGAGTATCTCCTCTAGCTATTTCAGTTACATCTAATCCTGGCAATTGTTTTTTTATTGCCTTCTTGGCGGTTGCACCTGTACCTACTTCTCGTAGTTGCACTTCAATACTTCCCTCTGGCACACGTCGTATTCCGTCATAACGGATTTTCTCATCTCGCAAAATCTTTCTTACATCAGAAAGATATCGCTCTTCTGCTCTACGCATCACGCTATCCATATCAACTTCCATTAGGAAATGAACTCCACCTCTTAGATCTAAACCTAAATACATTGGTTTAGCGCCAGATGAGATCAACCAATCTGGTGCCGCCGGAATAAGTGTTAGCGCGATGGTATAACGATTGTCTAATTCTCGTTCTAGAAGATCCCGAGCTTTGAGCTGACTATCAGAATCTGAAAACCGAAGCTTAAGATTATTTCCCTCAAAAACTGCCGCCTTTGGTCTCAATCCTTCTTTTGTCAAAGAATTTAACACTTGGTCAAATTCTGATGCTTCGATTGTCAAGCCTCGCGCACCTCGAATTTGAATCCCAGGATCATCACCAAAAAGGTTCGGAATCGCATAGAAAAATCCAGGGATAACGACTAAAACAATAATCGCCCACTTCCACCATGAATAGTGATTTAACATATTTGCTTTACTTAGACGGTTTCGATGTCCCTTTGGGAGGCATCATCTGAGCCACTGCATGCCTTTGAACCCGTACATTTACACCTTCCGAAATTTCCATAGTCACGAAATTATCATCTACATTCGTCACTTTGCCCAACAGCCCTCCGTTGCTCGCTACCTCATCTCCAACTTTAATGGCTGCTACCATTGCCTTGTGCTGTTTCGCGCGCCGTTGTTGTGGTCGAATTAAAAGAAAATAGAACAAAACAAAAATTAATACTAGAGGGAGTAAACTGAACAAACTGCTACCGCCGGCCTCGCCAGTTTGCGCCCACGCATCAGAAATTAGAAAATTTGTCATAAAAAATCCAGTAATTATTTGAAAATCGTCGGAATTATGCCACAAAATGTGATTTGTCGCCCCGCTTCTCAAAGAATTGCTTTACAAACAAGTCATAATTGCCGCATGCGATGGCGTGCCTAATCTCGCTCATCAGTCGCTGAAAAAAATAGAGATTATGCAAAGTGCAAAGTCTTAATCCTAAGGTTTCGCCTATAGTTAGCAGATGACGAATGTAGGAACGGCTATAATTTAAGCATGCCGGGCAAGGGCATTCTTGATCGATTGGCTCGAGATTAGTCCTATTTTCCGCATTTCTGATCTTAACAATCCCAGTGCTAGTGTATAACCATCCATTTCGTGCATTTCTAGTGGGTATCACGCAATCAAACATATCTATCCCGTACTTAACAGCTACTACGATGTTCTCAGGTTTCCCGACACCCATCAGATAACGTGGTTGATTCCAAGGCATTAAGGGAGTAATGGAGTCAAGAATGCCGTACATTTCTTCAAGACCCTCTCCTACGGCTAGCCCGCCTAAAGCATAGCCGTCAAAACCAATTTCTGTTAAAGCGCCAAGAGATTGGGTGCGCAAATCTTGATAAACACTCCCCTGCGCAATCCCAAATAATGCTTGTCCTGCATTATCATGATGCATCTTGCAACGCTTTGCCCATCGCATAGATCGCTCCATAGAGATGGCTGCATCCTCTTTTGTTATTGGATAGGTAGTGCATTCATCAAAAACCATAGCAATATCTGAATTTAGATCGATTTGTACGTCGATGGACTTCTCTGGATTCAAAAATACTTTCTCACCAGTGATAGGAGATTTAAATAAAACACCTGATTCATCAAGTTTACGGTTAGTAGCCAAACTCCATACCTGGAATCCACCTGAATCTGTCAATATTGGATTATCCCACCCCATAAAATTATGCAAGCCTCCATGAGCTCTAATCAGATCGGAACCCGGTCTCAACATCAAATGGAATGTATTGCCTAGCACAATCTGAGAATTACTGTCTTTGACTTCCTGAGGAGATACTGATCGGACAGCCGCCTGTGTTCCTACTGGCATAAAAGCAGGTGTCTCAACTAAGCCGTGTCTAAGAAATAATTTCCCTCGCCTAGCATAGCCATCACTTTTTACGATTTCAAATTTCAAAATCAGACACCTTTATTCTGAATAAACATTGCATCTCCATAACTGAAAAATCTATATCCAGTCGTTAACGCATGAGAATAGACCTTTCTGATTTCTTCAATTCCAGAAAATGCGCTAACTAATACAAACAATGAAGACATGGGTTGATGAAAGTTAGTGATCAAAGCATCTACTACATTGAAGCGAAAACCTGGGACTATATAGAGGTCAGTATATCCCGCCATTGATTTAAGTGCGCCATTTCGGTGTGCCGACTCTAGCGCTCTAACAACAGTCGTGCCGACCGCAATGATTCTACCGCCCTCCTTCTTTGTTTGCCTGATTGATTTTATAACTTGGTCTTC
>TARA_B100000686_G_scaffold355129_1_pt1 | contig 26114 bp, 24 predicted proteins | sample TARA_B100000686 | Tara Oceans TARA_B100000686 (sample SAMEA2622733) | marine metagenome | biome: marine biome (ENVO:00000447); feature: marine epipelagic mixed layer (ENVO:xxxxxxxxx); material: "saline water (ENVO:00002010), including plankton (ENVO:xxxxxxxx)" | depth 150 m | reverse complement strand
CTTCTTAGCTGCCTTTTTTGATTGGCTCACAGCAACAACACCATCCACAGAAACTGAAGATTTATGTCTAGAAACTTTGTGAAGAGTATCTGGAACAACTTTTTTGTCTAATGGTCGAATTTCGATATCAACGATCTCGCAAAGGAGTTTAAACATTTCTTCCATACCAATATCAGATGGGAGAGTTCTCAATTTATGTTGAGCTCTGTAGTAAGAAATCAAGGGTGCAGTCTCATTCTGATATGCTTCAAGGCGCCGACCTACTGATTGCACATTATCGTCTGGACGTTGGCCAAGATTTTTTGATTCACATTGATCGCATATACCTCGTTTTTTTGTAGTTGAGAAATAGCGATTGTAAATTGCACCACAATCTTCGCAAACTATGCGGCCCGAGAGTCGTTTAACCAAGATTTTTTCATCTAAAGAGAAGTGGAGCGCTAACTGTAGTGGGCGATTTACCCACCCGAGACGAGTATCAAGCTCCTGTGCCTGTGGAATATTTCTAGGAAACCCGTCCAGGATAAAGCCTCTTCGACTTTCTGGGCTTCTCAATTTAGCAACGACGGCATCAATGACTATTTCATCAGAAACTAAATCCCCGGATTTCATCGTACTCGCTATTTTCTTTCCAATAGAGGTCTTCTCCAAAACGTTGGCTCGAAGTATTTCCCCTGTAGAGATATGAGGAACCCTGTAATTTTCGGCCACCATTTTCGCCTGAGTCCCCTTTCCTGACCCTGGTGGGCCTAATAGAACAATTCTCATAATTCCTTTTTACCTGCTATGTTTGCGTAGTCATTGAGGTCTAATCCTACCACCACTTACTGATCGTTAACCGGGTCGCGTAAACTACGTCCGGTTGGGTTCGGATGTCAATCGAAAACTCAAATTAAGCATCCGGACTATTCTGCCTATTTTGGCAAATTTGTGAACAAAATATGGTTATGATCACTACCAAGAATGTAGACTCTGCTAGTTAGGATTGCAAGCAATCGGTCAATAATTGAAAAGGCTAAACTATGAGTCAATTGAGAAATATATTTTATGCACAATCGGGAGGCGTTACTTCCGTAATCAACGCTAGTGCCTGTGGGGTAATTGAAACAGCTCATGATAAGCGACAACAAATCGGCAAAGTTTTTGCGGGCCGTAACGGAATTATCGGCGCTTTGACAGAAGATCTAATTGATACAAGTTTAGAAAACAAGAAAAATATTGCGGGTTTATTGCACACACCATCTGGTGCATTTGGAAGTTGTCGCTATAAATTAAGGCGCTCTTCTGAAAACCGCGCAGAATATCAAAGATTAATTGATGTATTCCGAGCGCATAATATTGGCTACTTTTTTTATAACGGTGGCGGCGACTCTGCGGACACATGCCTTAAGGTATCTCAAATTTCGAAAAATATGGGATATCCGATACAGGCTATACATATCCCCAAGACCATTGACAATGATTTGCCGATAACTGACAGTTGCCCCGGTTTTGGTTCAGTCGCTAAATATGTTGCAGTTTCAACCCGTGAAGCCAGTTTTGATGTCGCTTCAATGGCCAAGACTTCAACAAAAATTTTCATCCTTGAGGTAATGGGGCGTCATGCTGGTTGGATAGCAGCAGCAGGTGCAATGGCTTCAATCAATTCGGATTTACCAATCATTATACTATTTCCAGAAATAACTTTTAGCTTGCCTAATTTTATAAATGCAGTTCAAAAAAAAGTGAAGAGATTCGGTTTTTGTTCCATTGTAGTATCAGAAGGGGTACGCACCTCTGATGGCAACTTCCTTGCAGATCAAGGGTCGCAAGACGCTTTCGGTCATGCTCAGCTAGGAGGTGCAGCGCCTATTTTAGCTGGACTCATTAAAAAAGAACTGAATTTGAAATATCACTGGGCAGTAGCTGACTATTTACAAAGATCTGCCAGACATATAGCTTCGAAAACTGACGTTGAACAAGCTTATGCGGTAGGGGAAACTGCGGTTAGTTTAGCCCTGCAGGGGAAAAACTCTGTTATGGCTTCAATTTGTAGAACCTCCAACGATCCCTATCGTTGGAAAATTACTGATGCTCCTTTAACAAAAATTGCCAATCGAGAAAAAATGATGCCGCGCGGCTTTATCAGTCGGGACGGTTTTGGCATCACTGCTCAGTGCCGGAAATACCTCGCGCCCCTCATACTTGGTGAAGATTACCCACCATTTAAAAATGGATTACCTGATTACCATAAACTCAAGAATATTTCGGTAAAAAAGAAACTCAAAGGAGAGTTTTCGATAAGCTAAAAATTCCGGGGAACCTGAGCTCATTTTATTTGGCAGTGATCTTTGCGCTTAATGAACTTAGCTCTTCGTGTTTCATGCATCATTCGGTTAATTAACTATAATTGTCATAACTATTTTTATTATGAATGACCTACATCCAAATCCTATTCTTGGAATTATCGGAGGCAGTGGTATGTATGACATTGCTGGGCTAGATAATACCAAATGGCATCAGATTAATAGCCCATTCGGTGATACTTCCGATCATCTACTTTTTGGCAACATAGACGGCCAACGTATAGTCTTTCTGCCAAGACATGGAAGAGGGCACCACTTGAGCCCTTCCGATATAAATTACCGCGCAAACATTGATGCTTTGAAAAGGACTGGTGTTACCGACATACTTTCATTGTCAGCCGTCGGATCCTTCCGAGAAGATTTGCATCCCGGAACATTTGTCATCGTTGCACAATTTATTGATCGAACTTTTGCTAGACAGAAGAGTTTTTTTGGAGAGGGAATGGTAGCCCATGTTTCTATGGCAAATCCCGTAAACGAACGCCTTGGGGATTGGTGTGAAGACGCATGCAAAAAAGAGAAAATTCCCATGATGCGTGGAGGCACCTATCTCGCCATGGAAGGGCCACAGTTTTCAACTAAAGCAGAATCCAACATGTATCGAAGCTGGGGTTGCGATGTAATCGGCATGACAAATATGCCGGAAGCGAAGCTTGCGCGCGAGGCTGAGATCCCATACTGCACTATAGCTATGGTGACAGATTATGACTGCTGGCACCCCCATTTCGGGGCTGTTAATGTTGAAAACATCGGTCAGGTTTTAAGAGAAAATGCCGAAAAAGGAAAAGCTCTCATAAAGTGTATCGCAAAAAAAATGCAGGGGCGCCCAACGATTTGCCCTTCGGGGGACGATAATGCCCTGGAGAATGCGCTAATTACCGCAAAGGACGCTAGACATCCAGAACTCCTCCAAAAGCTAGACGCTATCACTGGTCGCGTCTTAAATAAATAAAAACTTATGGAAATAAGCAAACTTATTCGTTCTATTCCTGATTACCCTAAACCCGGAGTGATCTTTAGAGATATCACAACACTGCTTCAAAATGCTGAAGGTTTCGGTGTGGTGGTCGAAGAGCTAGCCCAACCTTTTTATACAGAGCAAGTAACACACGTGGTCGGTATCGAAGCTCGCGGCTTTATCATTGGTGGCGCTGTCGCCCACAAACTATCCGCTGGATTTGTTGCTATTCGAAAAAAAGGCAAACTACCGTGGCAAACAAAATCTATTCAGTATGACCTTGAATATGGAACCGATGAGGTTGAAATACATCTGGATAGCCTATCGGAAGATAACAAAGTCTTGCTAATCGACGACCTGATAGCAACGGGCGGGACAGCAAGCGCTGCTGCTCGACTTATCCATGATACCGGTGCAAAAATCTTAGGTGCTAGCTTTGTCATCGACTTACCCGATTTAGGAGGTAGAAAAAAAGTCGAAAGGATGGGCATCAAAGTAAGAACCATTACTAGCTTCAGAGGGGAATAGAATAAAGATATCCTAATTTATGAATTTTAAATTTCTGGGACGATTAACGGATCTCTGCGAGCTCTTTTTCTAATTTTATTTATAACTTTCAAAATGCTAGAACGCCGAACGAACCAGAGTTCAACGCGCCGTTTGCCCGGAAAGTCTAATAAGGATAATCCTATCGCAAGCGTTAAGATGCCCTGGCCCGGCAATATCAATAAAGCCAAACCTAAAATAATTAGACCCATTCCGCCGAGATTTTTTAAAATTTTAAGGAATATATATAAAAATGGATGGTGACTTTGCCCAGAAATATTAAGAGTGCGTTTTTGAAAAAAATAATCTGGACTCATTCGAATTACAGCAACCACTACACCTACCGCATATATAATGGAGATTAGCACCGATGCCACGGCTAGTTTCGCAATTAACGAGGAATGGGTTGTCGCCCATTCAACCAAACCAAAGATGCTTTCCATGACTTAATTGTAAGCTTTAAAGGCTAGATTAATAAAGTCGAGCTAGAGAATTTGGTTTCCCTCTGTAAGCCAATAAGGAATACTTGGTAAACAATACGCGATATATGGTTTTTAAGGATGGCACACAAAAAAATATGGTCTTTATCGAATAAAGAATATTGAACACATATATGACATAAAGATGAAACCTCGGATTACTGTTATTTAACCTAAAAATTGCATCAGGATGCGTGTGACGATTGGACACTAATCAAAATGTTTGTACGAGAAAGAAGCGCACTCATGATTGTCGACAATTCTCTCCGATGGTGGCCAGATAAGTATGATGGCTATAAAGAACCCAATGGTATTGGAGTCACAAGGCAAACCCTGACTTGAAGCGAAGCGTGTTGGTATAAACTCGTTTTGTATTACGATCGATTAGGCTGTAGCGGTCGCCTACCACAACTACATGGAAAGTTCAATCAGACATTAGAAACGACTTTTAAAACACCAGGAAGGGTCTCAGAAATCTGTTGCCGTTTAACAGCGTGATTTCACGTCACCAATTTGCTGATGTTTTCACAGATTCTAAACAACTGGTTGACCAGCACAATATATTGGGCGTATTCTCTACGCGTGGCTACTAGATATGGTGGTTAGTAGTAGGCACAATTAATTCGGCGATGAAGGAAAGAAAAGCTACCCGAATTTAAAACCAAAACAACTTTTGCAACTTAAATGCGTAGCGAGGAGCCGGATGTGCCACTTAAAGTTGAAGATTTAAATTTTTCGGAAACGAAAGCAAAACATACTCCAACAACTTCCGGTGTCACGTACCAAACCGCGTCGATAGATATCTGGGATAAAAAATACCGACTTAAATCTAAAGACGGTACAGTGCTAGACAACACCATCGATGATACTTTGCAACGAGTAGCCCGAGCGTTAGCTGATGTTGAAGAAACACAAACAAAACGCCAAGAATGGTATAAACATTTTTTTTGGGCGCTAAAGAATGGAGCAATCCCCGCCGGTCGCATAATCTCAAACGCAGGGGCCCAAGAACACAAGCCAGCAACAAGCACCATAAATTGCACGGTGTCAGGAATTATTCCTGACTCCATGAATGGAATTCTATCGGCAGTGCATGAGGCTGGACTAACACTCAAGGCAGGATGTGGCATAGGTTATGAGTATTCAACTTTGCGGCCCAAAGGCGCTTTCGTTAGTGGCGCTGGGGCGTACACCTCGGGGCCACTATCTTTCATGGATATATTCGATGCCATGTGCTTTACGGTCTCTTCGGCTGGTGGTCGTCGCGGGGCTCAAATGGGTACATTCGATATCAGGCACCCAGATATTTTGGAATTTATTAGCGCTAAACGCGAAGACGGCAGGCTGAGACAATTTAATTTGTCGTGCTTAGTGACAGAAGAATTCATCGAAGCTGTAAGAGCTGGCGCTGATTGGGATTTAATGTTCCCTGCCGCAGAAAACGAACTCGAAGATCCTAACACAATAATTGCCTGGCGATACTGGCCATCAAAAGAAGGTTACATGGTGAATGAAAAAGGTGAGGTAGCCTGTAAAGTCTACCGCACTGTGCCAGCGAAAGAATTGTGGAACAAAATAATGTCATCCACTTATGACTTCGCCGAACCTGGCTTCATATTAATCGATCGCATAAATGAGATGAACAACAACTGGTTCTGCGAAGACATACGCGCTACAAATCCTTGCGGAGAGCAACCATTGCCGCCCTATGGTAGTTGTTTATTAGGCTCGATTAATTTGACACACTTCGTTGAGAATGCTTTTACCAAACAAGCAGAGTTTGATTGGGCAACATTTAGAAAAGTTGTAGCTGTATTTTCTCGAATGCTTGATAACGTTGTCGAGCTACATGGCCTACCATTAAATGGCCAAGCTTCGGAAATTAACTATAAGCGCCGACATGGCATGGGCTTCCTGGGACTAGGATCAACCTTTGTGATGCTACAAATGAAATATGGAGGCGAAGAATCTCTTCAATTTACAGAACGTGTCGCGCGCGAAATGGCTGAAGTGGGCTGGCAAACAGGGCTAGAATTAGCGCGGGAAAAAGGCCCGGCTCCCATCATGATGGATGAATTTGAAGTTACCCCCGAAATGTTGATTCGGAGACCTGAAATGAAACAAGATGGGTATCGAACAGGAGATAAGGTTAAAGGATCAGTGCTTATGGGCCAATACAGTCGTTATATGCAACAGTTTCCAGATACCCTAAGGAATGCCATTGCGAGGGAAGGGGTGCGCTACAGCCATCATACTTCAATAGCCCCCACAGGCACTATTAGCCTATCTTTCGGCAATAATGCTAGTAATGGAATTGAGCCTTCTTTTGCTCATTTTTACTCTAGAAATGTAATCCGCGAAAATCGAAAAACGAAAGAAAAAGTTGATGTTTTTTCATATGAATTACTTGCTTATAGGCACTTAATTGATGGCGATGCGGGAACGGGTGACTCAGCAAATACCATCGCTGAACTTCCTGATTACTTCGTAACAGCCGAATCTGTAGAACCTAAACAGCATGTTGATGTACAGGCAGCAGCCCAAAAATGGGTGGATTCATCCATCTCAAAAACGGCTAATGTTCCGACTGACTTCCCTTTTGAAGATTTTAAAGACATATATTTGTACGCACAGGAACGAGGATTAAAGGGTTGTACAACCTTCCGATTTAATCCTGAAGCTTTCCAAGGAGTTTTAGTAAAAGATGAAGATCTAGAGAAAACAACTTACCGTTTTGTGCTTGAAAACGGGGAAATTGTAGAAGCTAAAGGTAACGAAGAGATTGAATATGACGGCGAAACTCACTCCGCAGCAAATTTATTTGATGCGCTTAAAGAAGGATACTACGGAAGATTCTAAAGGAAGCCGAGTTGTCAAATAATGACTATAAAAATAAAAACAAAGATTAGCGCTTACGAAGTTGTAACAGAATCAAAAGACGTAAGGAAGCCAGGATATAAAGAGGATGAGCTACCCTTACCAGTTGAACCTGGTCAAGTTCCTGCAAATGTTGTGCAAATGCATGAAAAAGTGGAAAGACCAGACATGCTACTTGGTAGCACTTATAAGATTAAAACCCCCTTATCTGATCATGCTCTATACGTGACCATAAATGATATTGTACTCAATCCTGAAACTCCTTATGAAAAACGCCGACCTTTCGAAATTTTCATCAACTCCAAAAACATGGATCATTTTCAGTGGATAGTTGCTCTCACTCGGATTGTGTCTGCTGTATTCCGCAAAGGCGGCGATGTCACTTTCTTGGTCGAAGAACTTCGGAGTGTATTTGATCCACAAGGGGGATATTTTAAGAGGGGAGGAAAATATACTCCATCATTGGTTGCAGAAATTGGCGATGCAATAGAAGCGCATATGCGAATGATCGGGATGATTCGTGATAATGAAATGGAGCCTTATCAACAAAAATTAATTGATGACAAGCGTCGTGAGTTTCAAAATCGAACTTCTCGACAGGATTTTTCAGAAAATCAAGACTTGTCCACCACTTTCCCAGATGGAGCTCATCTATGCACAAAATGTCATACTAAGGCCATGGTGCTACTTGATGGATGTATGACTTGCCTTAACTGTGGTGATTCAAAATGTGGCTAAAAACCACCTTCCATGAGCTAAAGAATTATAAAGCGAGATCAACAGGCAAATTGATTGCTCCGATCGCAAGATGCATAAGATTTTTTTAACAACTAGTACCAACTTCATCGCACAACTTTTTTTTGATGTTTACTAATCTGATTTACACTCCGCTACCATTGCATAGGACAAAATAAAAAAATACGGCGGGGGCTCCCAAAACATATACAAAGATCTCTATTCATCCGCCAATTAACCCCTGCGTCGGAGAAAAAATGAGTAAAACAAAAACTTTCGGATTTGACACACTAACATTACATGCGGGTCAACGTCCTGATCCCACAACCGGAGCGCGCGCCACTCCCATTTTTCAAACTGCTTCTTTTGTATTTAAAGATGCTGAACAGGCCGCTTCAGTTTTCAATGTAGAACGAGCAGGTCATGTATACTCCCGAATAACAAATCCTACCAATGCTGTTCTCGAGGAAAGAATCGCCGCACTAGAAGGCGGTGTTGGTGCAATTGCAACTGCGAGTGGTCAAGCAGCTTGTCATTTAGCTATAGCCACTCTAATGGGTGCCGGCTCACATATCGTTTCATCCAGATCTATTTATGGTGGTACTCACAATTTGCTCGAATACACATTAAGAAGATTTGGTATTGAAACAACTTTTGTCGATCCTAGAAAACCCGCAGAGTTTTGTAATGCTATAAGACCAGAAACTAAACTCCTCTTTGGCGAGACCCTCGGAAACCCGGGTTTAGAGATATTAAACATTCCAGAAATAGCAAATATTGCACACGAGCACTACCTACCACTGATGATAGACTCTACATTCACAACGCCGTACCTTTGTCGGCCCTTTGACCATGGCGCAGATATTATCTTTCACTCGGCAACAAAATTCCTAAGTGGTCATGGGGTTGTCATTGGGGGTCTACTGGTTGATAGTGGTTGTTTCGACTGGAAAGCCTCCGGCAAATTTCCAACCTTGACAGAACCCTATGCCGGTTTCCATGACATGAACTTCGCTGAGGAGTTTGGACCCGCCGCATTTATTAGCCGAGCCCGGAGAGAGGGGGCCCGTGATTTTGGTGCTTGCATGAGCCCAACAACAGCCTTCCAAGTGTTACAGGGGATGGAAACTTTACCATTGCGCATGCGGCAACACGTCGCTAATACAAGAAAAGTGGTCAAATTTCTCTCACAACATGACGGAGTGGAATCAGTAAGCTATCCTGAACTAAATGATCATCCTGATAACAACCTAGCAAAAAAACTTATGCCCAATGGCTGTGGCGCTGTATTCAGTTTCAATATAAAAGGCGGTCGAGCTGCCGGGCAGCGTTTTATCGAAAAAGTTGATTTGTTGTCACACCTTGCTAATGTAGGTGACGCTAAATCCTTGGTCATACATCCAGCTAGTACCACCCACCATCGCATGGACTCTAAGGCTTTACAGGCCGCGGGGATTTCTGAAGGCACTATTCGATTGTCGATAGGCTTAGAAGATATAGATGATCTTCTGCAAGATATTGAGAAGGGGCTTAAAGCATCTCAAAAAACCTGAGAGATAAAAACCATGCATTTCAATATCGGTGAAAAACACATCTTTAGTTACACGGGCTCTCGACAACATCAAGAATCCTTTAAATCGGTAGTTTTTGTGCATGGAACCGGAATGGATCACACTGTTTGGTTGCTACCTGCTCGTTTTTTCGCACATCATCAGTACAATGTCTTAGCGGTGGACTTACCTGAACATGGGCAATCCTCCGGGCCGCCGGCCCTAACGATAGAGGAAATGTCTGATGAAGTGATTTCCGCGATGGACGCAGCAAGAATTGAAACTGCTTCTCTGGTTGGTCACAGCATGGGATCACTCGTCACCCTAGCGTTGGCCGCAAGATACCCCGATCGAGTTCGGTCCCTTAGTTTGATTGGCACTGCAGTTCCTATGGCTGTCCACAAATCCCTACTGAATAATGCTGCACAAAATGATCATGCAGCCATCGATATGCTGACGTATTGGGGTTACAGTAAGGCAGCTCAGCTAGGTGGAAACGAAAATCCTGGAATCTGGATGGTAGGCGCAACAATGAGACTTTTAGAAAAAGCAAAAACAAATGTGATTTACAATGATCTTAGAGCTTGCGAACAATATACGGATGGTCGCAATCATGCCGAAAAAATACAATGTCCTACTCTTTTCATCCTTGGTAAGAAGGATATAATGACTCCGTCTGAGATCGGAAAAGAAATGGCTCAGATCATAACCAACTCACGGATCGAGTTACTCAAAGGAGCCGGTCACTCCCTGATGTCAGAACAACCGAACGATGTTTTGGACGCACTTATAACGATTGTCTGATTGTTGTAAATTCCTAGAACAGTAATTAATTTGCAACAAAAAAGCCCCGCATGAAGCGAGGCTTTCTTCGTAAACATCTCACAAATAATTTTGACGATTTTTACATCATACCGCCCATACCGCCCATACCGCCCATACCGCCCATATCTCCACCACCCGGCATTGGCATTGCAGGTTTGTCTTCCGGCAATTCACTAACCATCGCCTCAGTAGTTATCATTAAACCAGCAATGGATGCTGCATTTTGCAAAGCAACTCGAGTAACTTTAGTTGGATCAAGAATACCCATAGCCATCATATCACCGTATTCCCCCGTACTGGCGTTGTAACCATAGTTACCCTCATTTCCAGCAACATTATTCAAGATAACTGAGCCTTCTTCTCCGGCATTAGCGACAATCTGACGCAACGGCTCTTCCACCGCTCGTTTAATTATGCGGATGCCGGTTTCCTGATCTGGGTTGTCAACCTTTGCGTCAGAAATAGCACTTGCACAACGCACCAATGCTGTTCCGCCGCCAGGCACAACACCTTCTTCTACGGCTGCTCTAGTTGCATGCAAAGCATCTTCGACCCGGGCTTTTTTCTCTTTCATTTCCACTTCAGTGGAAGCACCAACTCGAATAACTGCCACACCGCCTGCTAATTTTGCAACACGCTCCTGCATCTTCTCTTTATCATAATCAGAAGTAGCTTCTTCAATTTGAACACGGATCTGATTTACGCGACCCTCAATGTCATCCTTGCTACCCGCGCCGTCAATAACAGTCGTATTTTCTTTACTTATCTGCACACGCTTTGCATTGCCGAGATCCTCAAGACTGGCTCCCTCTAAACTCATGCCAACCTCTTCTGAGATGACCTGACCGCCCGTTAGAATTGCTATATCCTGGAGCATAGCCTTACGCCGATCACCAAAGCCCGGCGCTTTAACAGCGCACACTTTCACAATGCCACGAATATTGTTAACAACTAACGTCGCTAAAGCTTCACCGTCTACATCCTCAGAAATTACCAACAGAGGCCTACTAGCCTTAGCGGTCGCTTCCAAGATAGGCAAAAGGTCACGGATGTTAGATATTTTTTTGTCGTGGATGAGAATCAGAGGATTTTCTAGATCCGCTGTCATGCCGTCTTGATCGTTTATGAAATATGGTGACAAATAGCCACGATCAAACTGCATACCTTCCACAACTTCTAGCTCATTTTCTAAGGTTTTGCCTTCCTCAACCGTAATAACTCCTTCTTTTCCAACCTTTTCCATTGCTTCAGCGATGATTCCACCGACTGATTCATCGGAATTGGCGGAAACCGTTCCAACTTGGGCAATTTCAGTATGATCAGAACATGGTTTAGAAAGATTTTTAAGTGCCTCGATCGCAGCCGCGACACCTTTATCGATACCTCTTTTAAGATCCATAGGGTTCATCCCAGCAGCAACACCTTTTAACCCCTCTTGTAGAATGGATTGGGCTAAAACGGTTGCAGTTGTAGTGCCATCTCCTGCTACGTCTGAAGTCTTGGATGCGACCTCTTTAACCATCTGAGCGCCCATGTTTTCAAGTTTATCTTTCAGCTCAATTTCTTTAGCAACCGAAACACCGTCTTTTGTGACGGTAGGTGCGCCGAAGGATTTATCTAATATTACATTTCGACCCTTTGGGCCGAGAGTCACTTTTACGGCATCTGCCAACACATTCACGCCTCGTAATTGGGCATTCCGTGCGACCTCGCCGAATTTAACGTCTTTAGCAGCCATTTTTTATTTGTCCTCTAGTGGATATAGTGGATAACTGGTTTACACAACATATAGAATGGGTTTCACAGGGTTAGCCCTCAATGACACCCATAATGTCGTCTTCGCGCATAACAAGAACGTCTTCGCCCTCTACCTTGACTTCGGTACCAGAATATTTACCAAAAAGCACCTTGTCACCGGCCTTGACGTCAAGCGCGCGTAATTCCCCATTGTCTTGAACCTTGCCGTTCCCAACCGATAGCACTTCCCCAGTCATCGGTTTCTCGGCAGCGGTGTCCGGGATTACAATACCGCCAGCGCTCCTGTTGTCCTCTTCGATGCGTCGCACGACTACACGATCATGCAGCGGTCGAATCTTCATCGGATATTTCTCCTAAGTATTTGATTATTGGAAATTTAAGAGAATGCCAAAAAAGTATTAGCACTCTCTCTGCTTGAGTGCTAAATATAGGGCCTAATCTCTGAAAGTCAAGTGTTACCTGTTATTTACTCGTCTATTCTCTCAAATTTCCCATCAATGGAGCGCTCGGAATCTGGATCATTCGGCCTTATATTTGAGAATTTCCAAATACCCCGACGCAGCAGAAACACAATTATTTTGCGCCTTAAGGGCGGAATTAAGACCAAAAACCCCATTAAATCCGTTAAAAATCCGGGTGTTATAAGAAAAGCGCCTGCTACCAAAAGAAATGCTGCTTCCAATAAGGGAAGAGCTGGTAATTGACTTCGAGATATGGATGATTGAAAAGTACGCCAAGATGCTATCCCTTGTAGTCTAACTAACCGAGCCCCAACAATTGCGGTCGAAACTATTAATAGGATTGTCCAAAGCGTCCCGATGTGAGACCCAATCTCGACTAATAGAAAGATTTCCACTAACGGGATGACCAAGAATAAAATGAAGGTTCGCATCGATCTAAAGACTACCGTAAAAAAATATAATTGGAACTAACTGAAACAGCGCATATGTTAAACATTGCTAAGCCTCAATAAAGAACGTACAAACATTCACTCAATGAATACGGGATATGACATATTCTTTGATTGATTCATTAACCAGAGTTTATCGGAAGTTGTAAAATTATGCTTTCAAACGGAATTAACTCATTTTTTCCAAAATTTTCTAAAATGTTGTTACATTTTCCCAAGAAAATAGCCCTATTTGCAATTGTCTCTTTTGTCATGATCTTCTTAATTGGAGATTATCAGGCCCAAGGACAAACCGAAAAAAGTTCTGAAATACAAGCAATCAGATCTGCTGTAGCGAAAAACGAAGGTAGTAATCGTTTTTTAAATGTCGAAGATGCTTTCAAGATCAGTCTCGAAAGTACCAGTGAAGGCACTCTTCTGGGTCGATTTGATGTTGCGAAAGGATACTATCTTTACCGCAATAAAATAGCTTTTAAAAAAACCGATGGTAACATTGATATAGGGCGTTACTCTCTGCCTCCAGGTCGTGTCATAACAGACGAATACTTTGGAGAGGTCGAGATATATGAGGCCCCATTAATTTTTACTCTACCTCTAGTCCTTTCCGATGATTGGAATAACTCTACCCCGGGAAACATTGCGATAACTGCCAATTATCAAGGTTGTGCAAAAAATGGTATTTGTTACCCACCACAAGAAAAAGTTTTCTTTATCTCCTTATCCGAAAAGGTAGTACAAGGAGCTCAATCTAGCGCCAATTCCACAGATCGTACTTCAACCGACTATATTACGACGGTGAGGTATCTCGCTGTTGCGTTCGTAGCTGGACTACTACTTAGTTTTACCCCCTGTGTCCTTCCCCTGATACCTATACTTTCGAGTGTAATAGCAGGCCAAGGCCGTAACATAAATCACAGACGAACGGGGATGCTCTGTATCGCATATGTTTTAGGAACCGCTACTACCTATACTGCTATAGGTGCCGTTGCTGGCGCAACGGGGGATCAGTTACAAGCTTACTTTCAAAATTCTTGGGCAGTCGGCACAGTAAGTTTTATCCTAGTATTAATGGCTTTATCGCTTTTCGGCCTTTTTAAACTGCAAATGCCGGCATCAATTCAATCAAGAATTCTAGCCAACAAGAGTCAAATTGCAGGCGGCAACATAATCATGACCTTTGTGCTTGGAATGATCTCCGCACTAATTGTCGGTGCATGCGTTTCACCAGTACTTATTTCCGTTCTAACTGTTGCGATTCTCAAAGGCAGTCCAATTCTCGGTGGTGGCTTAATGTTTACAGTAGCAATCGGAATGGGGGTTATTTTAGTCAGTGTTGGATTTGGCGCTAGTTATTTTTTGCCAAAAGTTGGGCAGTGGATGCAGCATGTCCAAATAATTTTTGGCTTCATGCTGTTAGGTGTTGCAATCTATATTTTGACAGTTATACCGACCGTCCCAATATTGCTGCTCTGGACAATATTGTTTTTTATAACAGCCGGATATTTCACCTGGCATGCAATCTACGCAAAACATTTTTTTGGAAAATTTGCAAGTGTAGCCATCGCAGTTATTTTAGCTAGTTATGCATTACTCGCAATTATTGGGACCATAAATGGTAAGCGAGATATATTCGAACCTGCGTATCTAATCTTTAAGGAAAAAGGAATCGCTTCCTATATCAGCTCAATTGAAAAAGAAAAAATTTACTTCAAAAAAATTACCACAATAGACGCACTAGAGCAGAATCTGCGTGTGGCTCGAAATGAAAACAGGCCGGTTCTAATTGATTATTATGCTGAATGGTGCTTGGATTGCGTGCGGATGAAGAACACTACATTTCAAAACCCACAAGTGGCTTCTTCGTTAGAGAACTTTCTATTACTACAAGTCGATATCACAGATCCAAATCTTCCTATAGGCCGTCTAATGAAAAAACGTTACGATGTATTTGGACCACCAACTACATTATTTTTAGACAAAATGGGAGTTGAAAGAGAAGAAAAGCGCTTATTTGGATATCAAACTGCTGAACAACTACTGCATGTCGTTCAGAAACTCCTATAAATTGAGGATGCAATAATTAAACGCTTGGCCCTGATATCAGGAATAATTATTTCACTGGCGATTATTTTTTTCGTAATCATATTCATCAATGGTTTGGATCAACAGTCTGCGATAGTTGATGACAAATCTAACAATTGGCGTGATTTTGAGCTATCAACCAGTAGCGGAGAAATGTGGTCTTCCAAGTCAATTGCCGCCCAACCGACAGTAATTAACTTTTGGGCCCCCTGGTGCCTGCCGTGCCGCAAGGAAATCCCTTATTTGATAGATCTTCAAGAACGGTACGGATCCAAATTTCAGTTCATTGGTATTGCTATAGACCAAGCAAGCGCCGTTTACAAATTTGAAAATGAGGTAGGTCTTAATTATCTGTCGCTAGTTGACGACACGAAGGGAATGGCTCTATTGAAACACTATGAACCCTCAACAATGCTACCCGTTACTTTAATTTTTGATCGCAACAGACAACTTAAATATCGTTTCCTAGGATCATTTAAACCAGGGGAACTTGAGCAAATTCTCATCAATATTATTCAAGAAAATTCTTAAACTTCTGTTAATTTCTTTTAAAATCACTCATTTTATTATAAAATCACGTAAAATATGCTTTTGTATTAAACCAAAATATAGGGATAAATAAATGGCCAAAATTCTGACCTTGCATGGCCCTAACCTAAACTTGTTAGGGGAGAGGGAGCCAGAACATTATGGCAAACTCACTCTGGAAGAAATCAATAAAAATTTACTTGTTCTAGCAATGGCCGCAGAACACGAGTTCGAGACACTGCAATCCAATGCAGAAAATGTACTCGTCGACCGGGTCCATAAAGCCCTGGCGGATGGTGTTGATTTCATTTTGATTAATCCTGCCGCTTTCACACACACAAGTATCGCTCTCCGTGATGCCATGTCTGCCGTCAAAATCCCATTCATAGAAATACATCTTTCAAACATTTATTCAAGAGAAGAATTTCGTCAAACTTCTTATTTTTCAGATCTAGCCATCGGTGTAATATCTGGCTTTGGGCTTCTTAGTTATGAAATGGCTATGTCGGCTGCAGTAGTTTATTTGAATGATCCACCATTAGTTGAATAGCCGAAATGGATCTTCGCAAGATCAAGAAGCTGATTGAGCTTTTAGAGGACTCCGAACTAAGTGAGATTGAGATTTCAGAGGGTGAGGAATCTATTAGACTTAGTCGATCACTAAATAATTCTGCACTTCCTACTTCTATCGAAACCGAAAATAAGAAAGAAAAACCGTTCGGACTAATTGGCCAAATCGATGAAACGATTGATAAGTCGACTGAGGATCTTGGAAACAGAAAACAGATTGTAGCTCCTATGGTCGGCACATTCTATGCTTCTCCTGATAATCAATCCAAACCCTATGTTGAGATAGGAACAAAAGTAGAGGTCGGCGATACTCTTTGTATAATTGAAGCGATGAAAATTTTTAATCATGTTGAGGCAGATCAAGCAGGATTTGTTATTAAGATAAACAAAAATAGTGGCGATCCAGTGGAATATGGAGAGGTGATATTTGTAATTGATGCCTCAGACATAAGTAGCGAAACCAACAACTAGGTCAATGATTGAAAAGCTAGTCATCGCAAATCGAGGCGAAATTGCTCTTCGAATTTTGCGTGCATGCCGAGAACTCGGGATTCATGTGGTTGCATTGCACTCCGAAGCTGATCGTGACACCAAGTATGTTCGCTTGGCTGAAGAGTCAGTTTGTATCGGGCCTCCACCCCCAAATAAAAGCTATCTAAATATACCGGCCGTTATAGCGGCAGCTGAAGTTACTGATGCTAGCGCCATACATCCAGGATATGGGTTTTTAGCTGAAAACCCTGATTTCGCTGAACGCGTGGAAAAAAGCGGTTTCATTTTTGTGGGGCCTTCAGCCAACACCATGAGAACGATGGGTGACAAAATTTCTGCGATTCGTGCTATGAAGGCAGCTGGTGTTCCATGTGTCACCGGTTCCGATGGTCCCCTCCCGGAAGATACTGAGGAAATATTTCGGATAGCATCCGAAATCGGCTACCCAGTGATCATCAAGGCCAGCGCAGGAGGAGGAGGAAAAGGAATGCGTGTTGTTCGTACTGAAGCAGCGCTACTAAATGCATGGCAACTCACCCGCGCTGAAGCCAAAGCGGCGTTCGGAAACCCTGAAGTTTATATGGAGAAGTTCCTGGAACGCCCCCGTCACATAGAGTTCCAAGTCCTCGCCGACTCCTACGGGAATACGATACATCTCGGAGATCGTGATTGCTCGATGCAAAGAAAACACCAAAAAGTGCTTGAAGAGGCCCCTGCGCCAAACATTGATCCAGTGTTGCGCCAGTCAATCAGCGAGCGCTGTTTAAACGCTTGTGAGAAAATTAACTACCGTGGGTTGGGGACGTTTGAGTTCCTCTATGAAAATGGTCAGTTTTTTTTCATAGAGATGAATACCCGTGTTCAAGTTGAACATCCAGTAACTGAGGCTATCACCGGTCTCGATCTGGTTAAAGAACAAATCTTAATTGCTAGTGGAGCATCTCTCAGTCACACGCAAGAAGATATTCAAATTCGGGGACATGCAATTGAGTGCCGAATAAACGCTGAAGACCCCAAAACATTTGCACCGTCACCTGGCCAGATTACTAGATACCATCAGCCAGGTGGTCCAGGTATTAGAGTTGATTCTCACATATTCACCGAATATGTAGTGCCGCCTTTTTATGACTCTTTAATCGCGAAAATTATCTCTCATGGAGTCGATCGACAACAAGCCTTAGATAGGATGTCCGGCGCTTTGCAAGAATTGGTCATAGACGGTATCGCAACAAATATACCCCTACAGATTAAATTGATTGAAGATCCAGCTATGCATCAAAAACCTTGTGACATTCATTACCTAGAGCGCAAACATTTAATTTGAGCTAAACGATCTCATGCAGAATTGGTTAAAAATCACGATCACAGCTAATATTAATGAAGCGCCGCGAATTAGCGAGATATTTGAATTAATGGGTGCGTTATCAGTAACGGTAACAAGTGCTGATAATGCTATTTATTTTGATGAATCTAGGCCAAGTCAACCAAAATGGGCAACGCAACAAATCAGTGCATTATTTCCGGAAAAATTCAACACTCAATTAGTAATCGATTCTTTAAATAAAGCAACAAGTAACGACTTACGTGCGACAACTACAGCATTGCCGGATCGCAACTGGCTCTTAGAAGGTCAAACGGTCACCAAACCGCTAGAATTTGAAAACAATCTATGGATATGTGCGGATTGGCATAGAGCTCCCTCGGATAATGCCAAAACAATTTGGATTAATCCTGGACTAGCTTTTGGTACTGGCCACCACCCAACCACCGCGCTTTGCCTTAAGAAATTGATCAACTTAGATTTAAAGGATAAAGTGGTGCTTGATTGGGGTTGTGGATCTGGGATTCTAGCGATTACATCACTTGTTCTTGGTGCTCATAGAGCGCTTGCCGTAGACATCGACGATCAGGCACTTTTATCAACATCAGATAATGCAAGAGCGAATGACGTTAGTAATCGCTTAACAACCATGAAACCTAAAGATATTCCTAAAGACTTCAGATGCGAAGTCCTGATTGCTAATCTACTAGCATCAACTATTGTAAAGTTAAAAAATACCTTTGAGCATTACCTATCAAAAAATGGCGAACTGTTGTTATCTGGCATTTTAGAAGATCAAACAAAAGAGGTCATATCGGCGTTGGGTAAGAAATATTCTGTCAATGTCCGGTCTGAAGAAGGTTGGGCGATGGTCACCGCGAGCGCTGATCAAAATCTCTGAAATTATGGAGAGACAAATTCTTTGCCGCTGCGAAAACTGTGCTACGGTTTTCCGAACTATCAACGACCATCTCACGAGTAGCGCTGGACTTGTTAAATGTAAGGTATGCGGAGAAATTTTTAATGCACAGTGGAATCTTGTAGATGAAATTCCGAACCCAGCTGATTCAAAGTCGCCGGTTAATAGCGCTACCACATCGAAACCCCCCATCAAATCTAAAAAAAATGGCAAAAATATTTCTAGATTTCGGGACGATCCACCTGACTTCTCGTTGAACGACCAACTTCGTCAAGATTTGCGAACGGACAAAGACGAATCAATGGGGCTAGATGAAATCCGGAAAACCTTTGGGGAGAATATAGGTGACTCGGCCCTCGGCACCAAAGATTTTCAAGAAGACGCTCGTTTGACGTCAAGCTATGAACAACCCCACATTGATGACAGAAGATATAACAGGAGCCATAGTCCTAAAAGATCTTCCAATGTCTCCACCAAAGAATCATCGAATTCAAGTCTCAAAAGTCTATCTTTGTGGTTAACAGGGACATTAATTGCAATCCTTGTTCTTTATGGGCAAGTTAGATACATACTTTTCGATGAACTAGCCGCGATTCCAAGCGCTAGACCATCTCTAGCATTATTTTGTGACATCCTAAGATGTACCGTTCCGGCACCACTGAAAGGCCCAGCTCTTAGAATTCTTGAGACGCGAGTGGATCTTGACCCACAATTACCGGGAGCTGTGATAGTAAAGTTCCATCTTGAGAATCGAACAACAATAGCGCGGCCGTACCCCAACATTGAACTTATTCTGACTGATCGAAAAGGTGCAATAGTTGGCCAGCGAACGTATGCTCCAATAGATTATCAAACCACAAATAATTCTTATGAAATTTTTCCGGGTATTGTTTCAATCGCAACACTTCATCTTGCTGGACCGGATGAACGAGCAGTAGGTTTTGAGGCAAAAATCATCGATCAATAAAGGGCTTCAAGAAAGCAGGCGAAACTCTATGACAAAAAATCGTGTTATCCTCAACAATTGACGACTTAAAATTCTAAATATAATGCTGCCACCAATATAGATGAAAAAGAAAAACACTAATAACCTTTTATCAGACGCAGTGGAAAACTCCCTAGCACATTACTTTGACCAATTGAATGGTGAAGAAGCAACGGGGATTTATGAGATGGTGATAAAAGAAACAGAACGTCCGTTGCTAAAGATCACTATGGAACAAGCGTTTGGCAATCAAACTCGCGCTGCTAAAATGCTAGGCATTAATAGAAATACCCTGAAAAAAAAATTGGCTAGCTACGGACTCGACAAGTAAATTTACCCTAACAATATACCTAAAGTCTGGGATTAGTTAAGTTTAAAATGACACAGAGCGGGAGAAAAAAAATAAGGCGCGCTTTGATTAGTGTGTCAAAAAAAAATGGGGTTGTCGAATTAGCGGAGTTTTTAACACAACTTAATATCGACATTATCTCAACAGGTGGTACAGCACAACTTTTAAAAGAAAACAATATCCCAGTAATTGAGGTTTCGGATTACACAGGACATCCGGAAATGATGTCTGGGCGAATTAAAACATTACACCCAAAAATACATGGGGGGATACTAGCTCGCCGAGAAAAAGATCTAGAAGAACTAAAAACTATGGGTGTTGGCACCATAGACCTCGTTGTAGTGAATCTATATCCCTTTCCTGAGGTTGTCAGGAACCCAAAATCAACGCCCTCTGAAATCATTGAAAATATTGATATTGGAGGGCCAACCATGTTACGTGCCGCAGCTAAAAATCATGCTGATGTTACCGTAGTAACACACAATGACGATTACAAAACAGTAATCAACGAATTAAAAAATTATGGTGGAATTTCAGCATCCACACGACTCCGACTAGCCGAAATCGCTTTTAGCCATACCGCTCACTATGACGACGCCATTTCCAATTACCTGGCGCCTAGTGGAGCCTCTGCATACCCAAAAACATTAAACCTACAGTTTCATAAGAATTCTGACATGCGGTATGGAGAAAACCCTCATCAAAAAGCCGCTTTTTACGAAGAAACTAATCCTCCTCCGGGAACAATCGCTAGTGCAAAACATATTCAAGGAAAACCTCTTTCGTTCAACAATATCGTTGATGCAGACGCTGGACTTGAATGCGTACATAGCTTCGAAGACATTGCCTGTGTGATTATAAAGCATGGAAATCCCTGTGGGGTCGCTATTGGAAAAAATACAGAAGCTGCCTATAAGCTTGCATACAAAACTGATCCAACATCAGCGTTCGGCGGGATCATCGCTTTTAATCGGGCTTTAGATGGATTTACCGCAAAAACTATTATCGACAATCAGTTTGTGGAAGTAGTTGTATCACCTGAGATAAACCAAGATGCAATAAAAGTTTTTTCGGCCAAACCAAGTGTCCGCCTTATTGAAAGTGGCTATCCCACATCCGAAACATTTTCTCAAGCGCACTACAAGAGAGTGAGCGGGGGACTCTTAATCCAAGAATACGATTATCTGATTTCGCAAGAAGACCAATTCGAAGTGGTAAGTAAGAAAACTCCCAATGACGAAGAGCTTCTTGATTTACTATTTTCTTGGAAAGTAGCAAAATATGTAAAATCAAATGCTATTATCCTAGCCAAGAGACAAACAACCGTGGGAATTGGCGCTGGGCAAATGAGTAGGGTTGACTCTGCTCGGATTGCTGTAACTAAAGCTAAGGAACAAAGCCTGCAAATTTCTGGTTGCTCGATGGCATCTGATGCCTTTTTTCCATTTCCAGATGCAATAGAAACCGCTGCTAAGTTTGGCATCAGCTCGGTGATTCAACCCGGTGGTTCTGTGCGTGATAATGAGATCATCGAATCCGTAAATAAAAATAAAATGTCAATGATATTTACCGGTATGCGCCACTTTCGACACTGAGAATAGAGACGTGAAGGCAATGATTGTAGGAAACGGTGGAAGGGAACATGCTATAGCATGGAAATTAGCCAATTCAGAATCAACAGAAAAAATTTTTGTAGCGCCCGGCAATGCAGGGACAGAAAAGGAACCAAAAGTTGAAAATGTTCCTATTCCCACTGATGCAATTGATGCCTTGGTCTTTTTCGCTAAAGATCAATCTATCGACCTTGCTATCATCGGACCGGAACAGCCTTTGGTAGATGGAATTGCTAATCGATTCGAAGATGCCGGTATTCCATGTATAGGCCCCAATAAAGAAGCCGCGAAACTAGAGGCCTCGAAAATTTTTGCAAAAAATTTTATGCAACGACACAGAATACCAACTTCTCGGTATAAAACCTTTGAAAATTCTATCGAAGCCATCGAGTATGCGAAAACAATGAACCCCCCAATAGTAATCAAAGCAGATGGATTGGCATCGGGAAAGGGGGTCTATATTGCTAAAAACATTGTTGACGCGGAGTTTGCTATCGTTTCGATGCTTGAGCAAAAAAGATTTGGAGCTGCTGGTGATCGAATTATCCTCGAAGATTACATGAAGGGAGAAGAAATGAGCTTCATATGTCTTGTTCATAACGAACAAGTATTGCCCCTAGCTACTTCTCAAGATCATAAAGCGAGAGATGCAGGTGACTCAGGCCCAAATACAGGGGGAATGGGCGCTTACTCTCCGGCTCCCGAAATTGCAGCTAGCCTCAACACGAAAATCATTAACGATGTAATTAATCCAACAGTAAGGGGGCTTTTGCAAGACGGTATTTCATATACCGGATTTTTATATGCAGGCCTAATGATTGATCAAAATGGGTCACCCTGTGTGCTGGAATACAATTGTCGGTCGGGGGATCCTGAAACACAGCCTATATTGTTACGTTTAAAATCAGATTTAGTTGATATCTTTTGCGCGACCTTATCAGGGAAACTTGATAATTATGAAATTGAGTGGGATCCCAGACCTGCTCTTGGTGTTGTTATGGTTTCAGGCGGATACCCAGACAAATATGGTACTGGAAACAACATTAATGGATTAGAAAAGATCAAAAATCAAGATGTTAAAGTTTTTCATGCCGGCACTAGGCTTGAAAAAAATCAAGTTTTGACTAACGCCGGTAGAGTGCTCTGTGTCACAGCTCTTGGTAATAACATCGCCGCAGCCCAATCATTGGCCTACCAACACGTAGGAAAAATAGGTTGGGATCAGGCTTACTTTAGAACCGACATCGGCTACCGAGCTGTGGAGCGGGGGGGGAAATTAAACTAATTTATATAACTATCATAACAGGAGGACTTTATGAAAAAATCGTTTGTTGCTGTTTTGATGGGTTCAGACTCTGATCTTGCCACCGTGGAACATACATTAGATGTATTAGACGCACTAGAAATACCGTGGGAATCAAAAATTACATCGGCCCACAGAACGCCGGAAGATACGCGCAATTTCGTAATTGATGCGGAAAATCGCGGCTGCGCCGTATTTATTGCAGCGGCCGGCCTAGCAGCTCATCTAGCTGGCGCAGTAGCAGCTCTTACGATTCGACCCGTTATCGGAATTCCCCTAGATGCTGGACCACTTAGTGGGTGGGATTCTCTACTATCTACAGTACAAATGCCGGGTGGCATCCCTGTGGCGTGTGTCGCAACAGGAAAGCCGGGCGCTATAAATGCAGCATGGCTCGCAGCTCAGATACTAGCCATTAAAGATCAAGCATTGAACCGCCGGCTTATCGAATCCAGGCAAAAAAATGTGGAAAAGGTTCGACAAAAAAACGAGGCTCTTCAAACAAAGCTGCGAGAAAAGTAATTTGAATGCACAAACGTTAGGCGTGGCCACTAAGATACTGAAAGGTTGTGGTGTAGTAGCATACCCTACTGAATACTGTTATGGTTTAGGTTGCGACCCCATGAGTCGATTTGCCGTCGAACGCATTTTACAGATAAAAAAACGTCATTGGTCAAAAGGATTGATAGTAATAGCATCCGATTTACGACAATTATCAGGGCTAATTGATTTAAAAAAGAGGGGTCTCTTGGATGAAGCCCTTTCTTCATGGCCTGGGCCTCATACTTGGGTTTTTCCAGCCCTGCCTCGGGCCCCAAAATGGATCTGTGGGGCCCACAATACTATAGCGGTACGAATCACTGATCATCCCATAGCTCTGCAACTCTGTCGGAATTTCCGATCCGCGATCGTATCTACTAGCGCCAACAGATCTAGCAAACCACCATTAAGAACGCATCATCAAGCAACCGCCGAATTTGGCGATGAAGTTGATTTTGTTCTAAAAGGTTCAGTAGGTAGAAAAAGCGCCCCAAGTACGATCCGCGATGTTATGTCAGGTCAATTGATACGCGGTGCTTAGAAAATTATCATCGCCTAATAGCAATATTGTGGCACAGTATAGAAAAATTAATTTCTTTAAGCTAACTTACCGGAAAAGTCTCAAAATACCAATGACCATAGTCTATTAAACTTTTTAAATGTAAATATAATTTGTGAATCAAAAATCTTATAAACTAAATTAGTCGGGGCTGTCTTACCTGATAAATATTGAATTGGCTAGACAACTATATTCCTTTTTACTCTGGCTTTCGTTGCCAATAATTTTGGCTCGGCTACTTTGGCGTTCTCGAAAAAATCCAAAATATCGGTTCAACTGGCTTCAAAGATTTGGTCAAGTTAAAGAAAGCAAAAGTTCTTATGATATTTGGATTCATGCGGTGTCACTCGGGGAAACAAATGCTTCTGCCCCACTAATACAAAAATTGATACAAGAATACCCCGATCTGCGTATTTTTATCACTACGATGACCCCAACGGGATTAGAGCGAATAAAGGAAATTTTCCGAAATCATGTTGGCTATTCTTATGCGCCCTATGATTATCCATTTGCCATAAGGAAATTTATGTCTTGCGTAAACCCGAAAATTCTCATTCTCATAGAAACCGAAATTTGGCCCAACATGATTGACTTTTGTAAAAAGACTGATGTTCCCGTTGTGATGCTAAATATGCGATTATCCTCAAAATCGAAACAAAACTATCAACGAATTGCGTGGTTAACCAAACAAACTCTCCTTCAAATTACTAGTTTTGGCGTTCAATCAGAAAAACATTGTAAGAGATTGGCCTCTCTAGGGGTGAAGCGCTCCTCCATACATCGCACAGGTAGCATGAAATTCGAAATGAAATTAGCCGCCGGAGTTCACGAAATTGCAGAGGCGGTGCGCCAAGATTGGGGGCATGATCGACTAGTAATAACAGCGGGTAGCACCCATGATGGCGAGGAAACTATGTTAGCGAGCATTTTTCACGAACTCAAAAATATACACCAAGAGTTGCTTTTAGTGATTGCGCCACGTCATCCAGAGCGATTTCATGGAGTCTGTCGTCTACTGGAACGGAATAGGCTTAACTTCCTACGAAGAACCGAACAACATGGAGCATTGCCACGAACTGTTGATATCTTAGTCGCAGATACGCTAGGAGAACTTCCGGTTTTGTACGGGGCTGCGGACATTGCAATTGTTGGTGGAAGCTTTATTTCTGGATTAGGCGGGCATAATATTTTAGAGCCGTGTTCCGTAGGAGTGCCAGTTATTTTCGGCCCATTTATGCCAAACTTCGAAGAAATAAGTCAGCTAGCAGTTGAAGCTAATGCAGGTATCCAAGTTCAGAATAAAGAAGGATTGCGGACAACATTGTCTAAGCTTTTGATGGATCCTAACCTTCGATCATCTATGGGCGATTATGGAGTAAAAATGATAGAAAAAAACAGTGGTGCAACTGAACTATCAATGAAAATACTTCAACCAATGCTAGATAATTTATATGAATAAGCACATTAGCGTATTCAAGTTGATACTACACGCCACCTTCGTGTGAAGGATAGTAATTGTCAAAAAAACCTCCTAAGCAGGATATAGTTCTCCTTTTCTTTAAAACGACAATTTCCAAAAACTTGACATTTTATTACGCGTGGTTATAGTTCGCGCTAGGACGTAATCTTCGATTTATTTACCAGAGTGTAATTTGTTCTAATACTACTTATCTGATTTCTCATTTTCCTAATCACATAATAAAGTAAAACTGAACGATACTGTTGTATGGTAATGATTTGAGGGTTACATTAGTAAGTCTGTCTAGTGGTATTCCAATTCAAGAAGAGGAGAAACACACATGGCGGCAAAGAAGAAAGCGGCGAAGAAGAAAGTAGCTAAGAAAGCTACGAAGAAGAAAGTAGCTAAGAA
>TARA_B100000686_G_scaffold170804_1_pt1 | contig 26170 bp, 24 predicted proteins | sample TARA_B100000686 | Tara Oceans TARA_B100000686 (sample SAMEA2622733) | marine metagenome | biome: marine biome (ENVO:00000447); feature: marine epipelagic mixed layer (ENVO:xxxxxxxxx); material: "saline water (ENVO:00002010), including plankton (ENVO:xxxxxxxx)" | depth 150 m | reverse complement strand
GCAGCAATGCAGTCATTATGGGACTCCACAGATGCTGAAACATTCCTGCCATTCCATAGCGAAGGGCTGGAGGGTATGGTTCACCCATTTGAGATGCTATACATCACTTCGATGAATGATTTCCAGGTGACCACTTTGAGTTGCGATAGAGCCGCAAGGACAGCCGGTTTGAGCAACTTGGAGGCTTCTGCATGGCACCCTTGGGGAGTGGATTTAGACTCTGGTCCATTCAGCGGTTCGGGAGTGGTTTACTTCGATGGAGGATTCCCTGCAGTCCCAGGAGGAAATCTAGCTGGGTCATTGGAATACCACAGTCAGGCTCACGGCGCTCTGGGCGGACTGCCTGAGGCTTACAATATGGCCTTTGGATACCTTGATTCAGGGCTCATCAGCGATACCTGTGATGGCTCGTGCACCTTCGAGGGTAGCTGGTAATCAACCAACTGGTTCGCCGCCCTCGCCCAAAAAGGCAAGGCGTCGCAAAGCGTCGTTACTGATTAGGTAATCAACTACAACTAACGGAATCGTCTGAGACAAAACTGCACTAACTGCTTCCTCATCACCAACAGTGGAGAGCATTCTAGCAGTCTCTCTCACTCTCCATCCTTCGAAACTTTCACGATTCTGTAGTGGCATAGTTAGAACTTTCCAGCCAGCTGCGCCATAGAGTTCTGCGGAAGGGGTATCGCTGGTAAACAGAGTTCCTGCCGTGCCGTGATACATCTCAGCGTGAGCAACCCAGTTCGGAGGATCTTCGATGTCCGGTATGGAGACAATTTGCACATCCTGAATTCCTGATTTAGATAGCCAAGCCTCAACCATTGCAGATCTCTCGTCTGCAGTCCATGGGTTCTGTAGTGACTCCTCCTTGTTGGAAGAGCCAATAGCAATGATGAGAGTTAGATTTGGTGCATTGGCCCTTCGCCACTCGTCCGCGGCGATGAGTAGCGATTCGTGGCCGCGGTGAAAAGGCTGGAAGCGGCCGAGTACAACGACTCCTGGGGAAGGCGGTGCCTCAGGGGGCAGGGGCGTAATTGGTAACTCGTTCAAGCCTCCACCTCCATCAATTCCATCAAAGAACCAGAATCTAAAGACCAGGATAAAGGCTCGAGATATTCCCTTCCAATCAGCATCGAATGGCCCTCTTTTCTGTGCCTCTCTAGAAGAGAAAACAGAGAATCACTTGAAGATCTGTGGGCTTCCATTGTTGGCAGAATCAAGGGGTCCTCAGAAGGTTCCATCGTCTCTCCCAATTCCTGCCGTCGACTCATCCAATCCATGACAACAGACTCGGAGTAAGACGTCCTGTCTGAGGTGGCCAGAGAATTGGATAATTCCGACCACATATTGTAAGTTAGAAAATCGGCTGTAGAAATGTCACGGTCGAGTAACGGCTCGGCATAGAGAAATATTCTGACGTCGCGGCAACTCCATTCTGCTAGAGAACACCAATGAGCCAGATTCAGTGCCAACTCACTAGTGGAATCATCATCCAGATTCTGATTAGCCAACGTTTCAGAGCGTTCAATAATATCATTGGCGTCGAACCACTCGAGTATATCGCCCTCAAGGTCTACATCGAACGGACGATGGAAGCGTGGGTCGGCAGAGGGGCGGAGTTCTCTCAGAGACTGCGAACTCATGCCCTCGTGCAACTTTCCAAGTGGCATAGAATAGAGATTTCCAAGGGCCGTTCTGTCGACCAGTTGTAAGATTATGTTGGGCATCGGCTCCTCTCATGTCAACCAACGGGTGGTATGCAAAGAACCCTCGCTCGGCTTTGCCGAGTGATGAGATGCCACCGGATTCAATAACCCGGGGCGGGGCGTCGGATTTGCTGAATAGCAGGAGAGAGGGTCTTGGCCACGATTGAAGAACAAATCCAATCTCTAGAGGAAGAGATTGGCAAGACCAAGTACAACAAGGCAACACAAGGCCACGTTGGCAAACTGAAGGCCAAGATAGCTGCCCTCAAGGCTCGCAAGGAGAAGGCGCAGGCTCACGCTAAATCCAGCGGAGGTGGGCCGGGCTTTGAAGTCAAGAAATCTGGTGATGCATCGGTTGCCCTAGTCGGATTCCCTAGTGTTGGTAAATCCAGCCTAATTTCTCAATTGACAGGGGCTGACTCAGAGATTGGAGAATTCGCCTTCACGACGCTGACCTGTATTCCCGGACTGATGGAGCACCGTGGTGCCAAAATCCAGATTCTCGATCTGCCGGGTCTGATTAAGGGTGCATCAGATGGTAAAGGAAGAGGTAGGGAAATTCTGAACGTCATTCGTAGTTCGGATATGGTCCTATATGTCGTCGACCCGTTCCAAGAATCCCACTTCGACATCCTAGACAGGGAGCTTTGGAAGTCTGGGATGAGACTCAATCAACAACCCCCTCAAGTATTCATAACCCGATCCAAGAGAGGAGGTATCGTTGTGCGCTCGACAGTCGAGCAGACCAACCTTACCGAGGAAGAGATTCAAGGAATTGTGCGCAGTTTCGGAATTGTCTCTGCTACTGTGACTTTGCGCACCAATGTCACAGACGACCACATAGTAGACACGCTCGCTGGTAGTCGAGTCTACAGCCGCGCCGTGGTGGTACTGAACAAGATAGATCTAGCCACTCCAAAGGATATCAAAAGGGCCAGAGGTATGCTTCCAGAGGGCTGGCCTGTGCTTGAAGTATCGGCCAAGACCGGCGAAGGTATCGATGCGATGAAGGACTTCATCTTCGATCACCTTCACTTCATGTCGATTTTTCTCAAGCCTCAGGGACAAGAAGCGGACTTGGTTGAGCCTCTGATTGTCAAAGATACTTCGGCAGTTCGGGATGTGTGCACAAAGTTGCATCGTGACTTCGTGCGCAAGTTCCGTTATGCTAGAGTAAAGGGCCCTAGTGCCAAGTTCGATTGGCAGCGCGTGGGCCTGGACCACGTGCTGAAGGATGGTGATTTGCTCACCATCATCGTCCGGAAGTAAGTCTTCTCAGCGATGTATTCACGAACAGTACGCCTACACGATGCATGGGCCAAGCAACAGGGGATGTCCTGCCTCGGGCAGCCCTGAGGGGACTCATCGAGTACATGAGAAGGAGGCTCTACGTGCTAGGTGCTGTCTTCCTAGTCGGCTTCGTAGGTGGCTATCCTGCTGCAACAGAAATTATCGAGTGGTTGATCGAAAACGAGGGATACCTACCAGAAGGAGTTCACATAATCATTCTCCAGCCGTTGGAAGCAGTTTTGCTCAGGCTGAGAATTGCTGCCAATATTGGACTGGCTTGTGTTGTTCTAACCCTAATGATGGATTTTGGATGGAATGGTCGCAAAATTTTGTCTGAGGCATATAGGAGGAAGTTCGTTCCGACCGGTGGTGGCGTAGGAGGGCTTCTGTTCGTTCTACTGGGCATGGCTTTACTCGCATTAGCTGGTGCTTCTTACTCAGATAGGATTCTAATACCTATGCTACTCGAATATCTATCCCAGGATGCTGCTGCTTCTGGATTGGAATCTACCTGGCAATTGCAGGCTTGGATTGGTTTCGTTGTCGGCTTGTTTTTCGCATCAGTAGTAGGGTTCCAAGTTCCTTTGGCAGTTCTACTTATGCTGCGCTATGAGGTAATCGAGAGAGTCAGCGTTACACAGAATCGCGAGGTTTTGTGGTTTGCAGCCCTTGCATTTGGTGCTCTGCTCTCGCCTCCTGATCCACTCTCACTGTTCCTAGTAGGTGGCCCAGTATTGGTGCTAATCGAGGTCGCCCTAGTAATCGACAGAGTAACTAATCGAGGCTGATGCCTCGGTTCCTTGCATCCTCTGCCCTAGCCGCTTGTCTGCCATCTTCAACGTCGACCATGCGCATCATGTATGCGCCAATCAGAATGAGCATTGAGATACTCAGTACTCCGACCCTGCTGTCGTACATCACTGTCAGAGTAGCATACATCAGAGGCCCAATGAGGGCTGCAACCTTACCAAAGAAGCCGAAGAAGCCGAAGAATTCCGCACTGCGAGTCTCTGGGACCATCTGTCCGAACATACTCCTAGCAAGCCCCTGAGAACCACCTAGAAGAGTCCCCATTCCACATCCTAGAAGAAGGAATTGGAGTCCTACAGAGAGTCCGAGTGGACCCCAGATTACCTTTCTAGCGGTATCTGGAATCACATCTATTGGACCATCGCCCAAATTCGTAGGATGATCGATTCCCAAGGCTGTGGAAGAGTCCAATGGGCCACCGGCAACGCTGGCGCTGTATCTTGAGTCTGCCATCGAATCAAGTAGTGCTTGCACCTGTTCTGCACTTACTCCGTGGATGTAATTAGGTGCATCTTCAGACTCGCCCCAAGTCCATCCATACAAATCGCTCCTGTTATCGATCTCGACAGGTAGAACCGAGGAGAAGGTGGTTGCCCATTCCTGTTCATTGAACTCTGAATCTGAGAAATCGGCCTTCTGAGCGATTTCATGGGCGTTCCAATTGACATAGACCACATACGAGCCGCTTGAACTCAGCCGATCTTGGAGCCAAGTCTGAGGTAAGTCGGAGGGGTTGTCAGTATAATCCAGAGGATCGGTACCTGCTGCAATCTCCTCATCATTGCTGAACCAGTCGCCGTCCCAATTATCCGAGTCGGGGGAGCCGTCGTCATTGTAGTCCCATTCAACAAGCACATCGTACTGCTCGTGAGAGTCCAAGGCGAGGGGTGCGAAGGCAAGGGCGGCGAAACATAGAATCACCCATCCTACCAACGAAAACGACAACGCCTCCTTAGTTCCCCACTTGGCGGACAGTTTGGTGAAGTAAAGCGCGCTTGGCCATGCGACGAACTGGATTGCCAGGATGGTAATCATTAGCTCGGTGGTACTGATTCCGAGTACGGTAGCGCCGAAGACTCCGCCCAGCGCGGTGACACTGTTGATTCCATCAATGAAGAAGAAGTAGGCTAGCATGTAGATGAACAGAGTTCGGAATCTGCTGACCTCCTTTAGAGTCTGAATAACCTGCTTGTAAGCCGATTTCAAGTCTATGAATTCCTCTTCTCCTTCAATCGGCGGCTCAGGGACGTACTTGAATGTCAGAAGTGCGAAACCGTACCACCAGACACCTGCAGAAGCCAGACACATTCTGATGACGAAGTCCCCTCCTACTCCGAGTACGAGAATGAAATGCACCAGTAGGAGAATTCCGCCGCCAATGTAACCGTATGCGAAAGCTCGGTTCGAGATGTCGTCCATCTCGTCATCGGTACCCATGTGAGGCAGGAGTGCGTTGTAGAAAACGCCGGCACCATTCAGACCTATGTTGGCTAGAATGAAGAAGACCATCAGCCAGACCCATTCCGACCCTCCGAGAAGGAAATCAAATCCAAGCAGGAAGGTAGCACCCGCGCCAATATATGTCAAAGTCCGGAGCCACCACATCTTGATTGGGCGCTTGTCTGCGACTACTCCAAAGGCAGGAGAAAGGACTGCCACCACCAATGCGGCTGCGGCGACAGCATAGGACCACAGGGCATCACCAGAAATATCGATCGAAAACAGAGTGACATTCAGCCCGTTAGCCTCAAGGAACAGATATGCATACCATGCCGGCAGTATTGCTACGGTCACACTGGTCTCAAATGCCGATTTTCCCCAATCATAGAATGCATACCCTTTGACTGCTTGCGGATCTGATGCGCGGTCCAATTCTACTGTCTCTGACATGGTTATACCTACGGTGCGGTGAGTGACCAAGGGTTTGAGCATTGGGGCGGTCGTAAACTAACTCGTCCGTGCATTCTTGGACTTGATACGTCTCGTGGTGCCATGGCATGGCAGCAGCCGCCCGAGAATTCGCTCGCTGCTCTGGTGCACGGTATGCAAGTTTCAGACGGAGTCGAATTGGATCTCAGACTTTCTGCGGACGGTGAATTAGTGATATACCACGATACACGGACTGCAGACGGTAGGTTTCCTGAATGTGAGGACGCATTATCGATGCCTAATCATGTCTGCACCTTCGATCAGATTCTAGCTGAGCCTGATTTCACCAATCCTTGGTTGGAAGGCAGTAGGTTCGCATGCATCGAACTCAAGACTCCTCATCCAAGTAGTGGTAAGACTGGTTGGGTGATGTCAAGGCAGGCAAGAACCGAACACATGCGTAAGATGATTGAGTTGGTCGACGAAGCGCTGGAGCCCCTAGGCATAGGCGATTCAAGCACGGTAATCTACTCGTTTGAACCTAGATTGCTCAAGGCGGCTGAGAGGGCAGGTAGCAAGTTGCGATTCGCTAGGTTGGTACCTTATCTTAGGCCGTGGGGAACTAGTTTCGTCAAACGTATATTCGCTACCCCTTACTTCATTGCTCTGTCTTTGCCTAGGCTGATGAGATTGCAGAGAAATGTCGGGGCTCCGATGCTTCCCGCAGCGCTTCACTATCTCGATGGGGCAAGACGGCATTTGACTATCGGCACAACTGTAGGACTTCAAGGAAGGCATTTGACGAATCTGACTAGAAAAAGGAGAGGTTTTCCCGTTTACGTCTGGCCAGCCAAGCTTCGTGTAGAACGCGCCCTTATGGATGCCGGACTGACTGCAATTTCGGATGAATTATCGCCCGATGTTACGACTTTGCCTACCGGTGAAGCCAGATGGCTGAGGCCTGCTACACAGCCACTTAACCTAGAGCAACAGAATAAGTTGGATTCTGCAGCAACTGAACATCACGCCTCAGTGATTGCCGAGTTGCAGCGAGAAGTCGTGCCCTGGTCAGAGTTGTCGAATTCAGAGAAGAGGGTTTTCCTAGAGAACTGGAGTAAGAAGTGGCTCTGGGAAAGGGATGTTGACACCCTGATGTTGGAATCAACTGAATCAAGCATGCCTTGGGAGGTTTCCAGAATCATAGGGCATAGGGGAGCTGGTCGAACCTATGGTACTGGTTGATTATTCTAGGCGCTGATGTGGCTGCTCCATTGGTATGTACTTAGGCCTGTAAATCGGAGTACCTCTGCCATCTCTAGCGCTCCTTTCATCAAGAATTTGAGCGCAGATGCCAGCGACTCGGGCCCAGCCAAAGAATGTGGTGTAATAGTCAGGCTTACGGAATCCTACTGAATGTAGTAGACTTCCACTTGCAATATCCACATTCGGGTAGGGGTTGCTGATTTTGGGAATCTCCTTGAGAATTGGCGGAACAATTTCCCTCAGGGCAGTCACTATCTTGTAATTCTCATCCTCTGGACAAATCTCTGAGCCGAGTTCAATTAGTAAACGGGCCCGAGGATCTTCGGCCCGGAGGACCCCGTGACCAAATCCGTAGATTGGCCTTCTAGCAGCCAACTCGGAGCGAACGAATTCCTCAATCTCCGTTGGGTCTGATGTTCCAATCCGCTGGACAAACTCTAGACACGCCTGATTGGCCCTCCCGTGGAGTGGCCCCGATAAGGCATTCATTGCGCTTGCAATCGATGCGTAGATTGAAGCGCGACCAGAAGCAACCGCTTTGCCGGAGAACGTCGAGAGGTTGCCCCCACCATGATCCATATGTAGGATAAAGAAGAACCTCAGAACGCGTTCCATTCTCTCTGCTTCCTCGCCCTCGATACCAAGCATGTGGACGAAGTTCTCCACTAGGCCCAATTCTGGCTTACGTGGCCTGAGGTCTCCAGGTTTGCCACCTCTAAGTAGGAAAAGTCTAGCCATCAATTCCGGCATACGGGCAATCAGATTCATCGAATCCGACCTAGAATCTCCAGTAGACTCGGCCGCCCCTAGAGCCATGATACCGATTGCGAGCCAGTCCATCGGATGGCCGCTACCCGGGGTCAGAGACTCAAGCACCCTGAGTGCTCCGGTTGGCATTTCCTCCGCACGGTGGGTGAGCTCTGCTCGAAATGCCGCTGACTCTTCTTCGGTCGGTAGCCTCTTGTTCATCAGCAGATAGATGACATCCTCTTCTTCCAGATTGGCCAGGTCCCCGACAGGGTAACCGACATAATGCACTCCTTCGATTGGATCGACGAAAGAGGTTCTGCACGTACCCACAGGTATCCCTCGTAGACCGGAGTCTAGATGGGACTCAGTGATGGTGAATAGAGAGTCATCGTCACCCATGTAATCGCCTAGCATTAGACCTAGAGAGTGGTCAATGTTAACTCTTCGGACAGCAGATTTGTGAATTATGAGTCGGATAACTAGGTGCGATTGTAGTAAATTGGGCTAAATTCCTCCCGGAATGGTGAAAACATGAGTGTTTGCAGTAGTGCTCGTGACCGATTGGCGAGATAGGTTGGACGAGTTGGATTCGGAGCATCGTTATATGCTAGAGGGCGGAAGTCTCAGCCAACTGTTTCTTCGCTACCCTCTCTATGTCTCGCACCCAGTTTTCATCGGCTCATTCTATGGATTCCTAGTATGCTTAACTCTGCTATTGCCATACGCCTACTTCGGCAGTGTTGAAAATGTTCCAATGATGAATTCACTTAGAGATTGGGGCATTCAGACGCTGATGTTAATCACGTTGTGTTCTTTCCTAGGTGGTTCGTCATCAATCATTACATCAATCTCAAAGCGTCCACCAATTCGACTGGAGAACCGCAGAAGATTCCTCTTCCCCTTCCCATTCATTGGGCTTGCAATCATTTCAGTTTCAATGATGGATGATATCTCAGATTACGCTCTTTTCGCAGGATGGGTGTGCTTCGTTCTGCCTGGCCCACTATACATCCACCTATCCTATGCTCCAAGATGGAGGATTATCGACAGATTGGATCGCGGCCTACAACCGTTTGAAGGAATGATCAGGACGATCGACAGTCCTGACCCTGAAGAAGCCGTAGTTACAGAAGATGATGAGTTGGAAGAAGTGGTCGACGAGAGTCAATCAGACTGATGCTTCAAGTTCGTAGATTTTCTGCCTCAGTGAGTCTGGCATTGCTGTGCTCTTGCCTGCTCCGTAATCGAATACCACACCCGATACCGTCCCGGATGCGACCAATTCCCCACCTTTGGCCTCGCTAGTGATGCGGTACCCCATCTCAAAGGAGGAGTTTCCTATGCGTGTAACCGTCGTTTGCACAGTTACCGTATCTGGGAATCCCACTGGCGACAGGTAATCCGCCTGCAGGCCGGCTAAAATCGGCCCGATTCGTTCGGATTCATGCAAATCGTTGAATCCGCAGGCGATGAAGTAGTGCATTCGTGCTGTCTCCATCCATGTCAGGAACTTGGTATGGTTGACATGGTTCAGGGCGTCTAGATCCCCCCACTGCACTGGAATCTCGCACTTGATTGGCCAGCGCCCCAACTCAGACATCGCCCGGACCTCCGGGAATATCCTTGGCCACCAGCCAATATAGAATCAGTCCTGTTACTAATGCCATTGCTCCCTTCCATGGGCCGAGTTCATCCGCTGGCGGCAACAGGTCTGCCTCTTGGACCCAAGATAGAACTGCAAACATTATCCCAAAGGCGGAAGCAAATAGCCAGAAGACCAGTAGCCTCTCACGTCTCTCTTGTTGCAAATCTATCCCTCAAATCAGCCCCAATTCCCGGCCACACGAATCGAACTTGCCCAGTACCTCATCGATATCTTCTCGGGACAAGCCAGCAGACATCTGAGTCCTCACTCTCGCTTTGTCGCGCGATACCATCGGGAATACAATTGCGCCCGCCATCACGCCCTCTTCTCTCAGTGCAGAAGATAGGTCTTGGGCTAGTGAGCTTTCGCCGCACATCACAGGGATGATTGGAGTCTCGCTCATTCCGGTATCAAAGCCGAGTGATTCTAGTTCACCGCGGAAGTATTCGGTGTTCTCCCACAGCCTTCTGACATGTTGAGGTTCAGTCATCAAAACCTCGACTGCGGCTTTCTGCGCTGCTGCTACCCCTGGGGGTTGGCTTCCTGAGAGCAGCCAAGAACGGCTGTGATTGAGCGCATGCGTGCGTACATCCTCTGAACCGGCCACAATTCCTCCCTGAACTCCCAGTGCCTTAGAGTAAGATCCGATTTCAAAGGTGACTCTTCCTTGTAGGCCGAAGTGAGCGACAATTCCACGGCCATCCCCTAGGACTCCTTCGCCATGGCAGTCATCAACGAACACCATAGCATCGTGCTCCTCGGCGAGTTCTGTGATTCTATCGAGAGGTGCTATGTCGCCATCCATACTGAACACTCCGTCAGTAATGATTAGTTTCCTCTCGCTGCCCTTATGTTGCTTGAGTGTGCTCTCTAGCGCGTCCATGTCATTGTGCTCGTAGACAGCCCTAGATGCCTTGGTCAACCTGACTCCATCGATTATGGAGCCATGGTTCAGCTCGTCGGAGATGATTACATCCTCAGGGCCGCGCACAAGCGTTGGGATCAGACCGACGTTAGCTGTGTATCCTGCCGAATAGATTAGTGTGGCCTCGACTTCCTTGAACTGGGCGCAGAGGCGTTCGGCTTCGAGGTGCAAATCCAAAGTGCCAGCAATCGCCCTGACTGAGCCTGAGCCGGCTCCGTACTTGCGAGTGGCTTCAATCGAGGCTTCGACGACTTTGGGGTGTGTTGCCAGATTGAGGTAATTATTGGCAGAGAGCATAATCATCTCTTGGCCGTCTATGATGCAACGCGGCTCGCTCGCCGACTGCAAGGCAGGAGGATCCCAGTCGAGACCTTGTGAGCGTAACTCCTCGTAGCGCTCGCGCATCCACGATAGGTCGGCTGCCATGCCACGCAGAGTTAGTTCAGGTTCATTGCTCCATCGGAGATCGGCCCTCTTCTGTTGCGTGTGATTCATCCGCTATGCCCTCTACCGAGAAGCATGGCCGTCACTCTCACCGTACTGGGAATAGCCCAAGACGGCGGCATCCCGCACGCAGGCTGTGCGTGCTTGCATTGCATGGATGCTCACCGCGACCCAACTCTACGTAGACACCCTGTCGCATGCGGAGTAATGGGTTCCGATGGTAGTATGCACCTGATTGAGGCCAGTAGGGCCCTTCCTGATCAGATGAGACTGTGGGCCGCGTCTTTGGACAGAGATGGAGTCGTAAGGCCAGATAGTGTGAGTCTGACTCATGTGCATATCGGACATGTGGATGGACTCGGACAGTTCGGCAAGGAGATTATGGGGGTGAGTAGGTTGCCATTGTTTGCTAGCAGTTCAGTCGTCTTTGAGATGGAAAAGCGAGAGATGATGGCTCCATTCGCTACTTCCGAGGTTAGTGCGATGGAAGGGTTCGAGCCGTCCGAAGGTTGTGGTTTCGAGTTGGTTTTCATCCCGGTCCCTCATCGCGATGAATTTGCAGATACTCACGCCATCTTGATCAGGGGCCCTGACAAGTCAGTCCTTTTCCTACCAGACCATGACAAGTGGAGTGATACGCTCGCCGAGCATGGTGCTGAAACGATTCGTGAGTGGATTTCCTCGCTCAAGGCAGATATTGCTCTGATTGACGGTTCGTTCTGGAACTCTGGTGAGCTTCCCGGGAGAGATATGAGTCAGATTCCACATCCCACCGTATCGGAGAGTCTGATGAGACTGGGCCAGAGGCGTGAAGGAGATCCTGAGATTTACTTCATCCACCTGAACCACTCAAATCCACTTCTCAAACAAGGAAGTGAGTACGATGAGTTGGTCGGAATGGGGTGGGGCGTCTGCTGGCAGGGCCAGCACTTTTCACTTTGATTTCGTATCAGGAACATTATGAGCGGCCGCCCTAGGAGAGAGGATATGCGTTTGACAGGAATCGTATCGAGTGGACTCGGTCGAGCCCATGTCTTCATGGCTCAGGCCCACTATCAGGACCAGTTCAAGTCGGTATTAGGGACGGGCGCCTGGCCTGGTACTCTAAACATCGATTTATTTGGTGACAATCTTTCTGAATACAGGAGTCTTAGGGCACTGGCTGGCCTCGAAGAGGGAGTGAAGGCCGAGCATATCAAAGCACTCAGAGTGCACGGCTTTGAGCGTTCAGGTAGGTCGTTTGGGGGAGCCACTGCCTTCCGGGCAGAGATAAGCCGCGGTGGCGATGAGTGGATTAGTTGTGCCATACTGATTCCGGACTTGACTCGGCATACCGAGATTGCTGAAGTCATATCACCATCATTCCTTCGTGAAGCGTTGCCATGTGAAGATGGGGATGAGGTCTTCATCAGGCTTGTCTGAGTAGCCTCAACCACTCTCTCTCCAGCAGTGTGGACATTTCCAGACGAGCGAGTGATAGCCATCTAGTGTGCTGTCTGTTATCCTCCGGAGGTGCGGTGAGCCAACTTGTGTCAGGCAGAGTAGAATCGATTAGATCCGAAGTATGGAGATTCTCAATCGACCAAAGCATCAGGCCCTCTGAAGGGGAACGTCCGAGATCCACTGGGACATCTGGGCTTTCTAGGGCCGAGTGGATTTCTTCGACACTATTCCTTCCCGAGGCCACTCCAGAAATCGCGCTGGCCATCCTGCGAACTTGGTTCCAGAGAAACGCCCTAGACTTCACGGAGATGCCAATTATGCGACCTTCTTCAGTCATCCATGGGATGCATTCGTCAACAGTCCTTACTGGATTTTTTCCCTCATCTAGGCGGCACAGATTCGTGAAGTCATGCTGGCCTTGTAAGGCCGAACAAGCATCGGCAAATACCCCTTCATCTAAATCTCCCGGCCAATCATGAGAGACCTCGGTACGATATAGGTAGTGACGAGAAGTAGAATGCCTAATTCTCGTACTCTCGGGAATTTCCTTAGCACCCCATGCAATCATCCCTACAGGTAGATTGTCATTCAGAGCCCTCAGAAGATTAGTTCGCTGGATTGGTTCGGCTACCTCACTTGGTAGATCGATTCTAGCCAGATTCATCCTCACACTCACTCCCGCATCTGTACGACTAGACATCTCGAGGCAGTTGGGCATCCACCAGCCAAGCCTCTCTAGCGCTCTGACGAGGGAGCCTTCTACAGTCTTGATACCGGGTTGTGTCTGAGAGCCATGGAAGGAATCTCCATGATAACCCACGGCGACCATTACACGGTCGCTATCCAAGAAACTGCCTCCACTAGTCCTCTGATAGGTACTCTGTGGCTTCTTCTGCAGAAGGGAAGCCAAGTCCCAGAAGCGCGAATTCGATAGCCACTGGAACAAACTGTCTTGCGAATGTGTGACTTCTGTCGAAACCCGTCTTCAAGTCTACTGCATCGATGAGTACGCGCGCGGCCTCATGTAAGTGAAATGAGACGTCGACCTCCTCGTTTGAAGCGCCGAGATCGCGCAGTTTCTGGAACTCTCTCACCGCCATAGGGATACGATCGAACTCCAAGAGAGCGTTTGCATGCGCCGCAAGATATTCTGCGTTGTCAGGATCTAAAGATGATGCCTTGCGGAAGTATGCGGCGACCTGGCCCTCGTTTATGCGATCATTTCCGTTATCATCGACGTTACCGTTCTGCTGAATTTCAAACAGGGCCGACTCAGCCCATCCATGGTAGCCGGCCGGGTCGTCCGGGTTAGCCTCGACATGAGACTCAAAGAGGCCCATAGCCCCCATGAAATCTCCTTGCATAATATGCTGTGCCGCTCTAGTCACTAAGTCTTCGTCGCTCATCTCATCGCCTCAGTTCCAACTTGGTGGGCCAGTAGTTATGAACGGTGCGGATAACTCTTGACATTTCATCAACTGTCGATTAACTCATTGATTAGTCTGTACAGCTTGTTTGGTTTGCGGACGCCGAATAAGCAGTCGGCTGGATTTTGGTCTACAGTTTTCCGCTGCCTCTGTGCTTTAATCCAACCAAAAATAAAACGAGATAGTCCTCTTCTGTCAGAAGAAGTTGGATCAACTTCCGATGCGAGTCCACCCCCGATACCAGATTCGTCCTCGCGGAGGCCCAAGCCAGAGGCAGTAACAACGTGGACATTTCCAAATCCAAAAATTCTGCCAATTAATGGAGGTTCTACTTTGATATTTTCAATCTTATTGAATGTCATTCCGTGAGTGCTTGTGTCAAAGTATAGGAATTTTTTACTTATGTGAATTCGTCGATCAGTGATTGCATATTTGAACGATCTTCGATATATGAATGTAAAAATAAACAACAAGCCACCAGAAATTAATCCTAATAATAGGTAATACAGATGTAGCCATTCGGGGACTTCAATAACATTGTCGGAAAAGGCACTCAAGATTTCTCCACTAATACCAGCTAAGACCATCGTTAGAGGCACTAAACCATTCAGAATCAACCAAGCAGTTGTCCACTTGCTCGAAGTTGAGAAGTTTAGGTAGTGATTGATTTTTGCAACTGTGAAGACTACTATCGCAAAACCGAATACTCCTAAGAAATCAAGAATATACTTGGTCTTAGAAAATAGGTGAGAGAGTCTGGATTCTCCTACAATAGGGCTCCCTTCAGTAGCCCAATAGAATAGAAGATGTAGAAGAATGATTAGTAGTGCCAGAACATAATGGCTCAACATAGATAGGACATGGGGCGAACCGATCCATACTAGGTTTTCAGTAGCAGTAATTTCGGGGAAAGCCTCACGTGCCTTTTGTTCGTTAACCTTGGAACGGAAAGTTTCAATGTATTCGCTCAAACAATATCCTCCCTATGCAGTCATTTGCATTGGGAAGAAGTTTGAATATCGACAATTGCCTTTCGAAAGAAAGTAGAGTATTCGAGAGGGCAGCATAGGTCCGACCTGGCGTAGACCGAGTCAATGCAAGATTCCCCATGTGTGCTCAGCGTTTCCAACCATCCACTCGTAGTCTTCCCCCGTCCTCAGCCCCTGCTCATCCAAGATTGCTATCTTGAGTACTTCCAGAGGATACTCGTTGTAGGTTAGATGGCTGACCATGCCAGCCCGCGTTGGCTGATCGAAGGTCCAACGCGCCCTGCTGACAGCCCTGACTATAATTGAAATCTGAGTTCTCCCATTCCAGATTCTGACTCTAAACTTGGGCAGGAGGTTACCATGATTGTCCAGTAGTGGTTCTTCTTCGTCTGGCTCCAGAACTTCGACTTCGCAGCGTTTGAAGTTCTCAGTCCTCCCTCGTCTGGCGTCATGGAAGATTCCTGTTCCGATGGCCGGGGTGCGGAAGAAGTCTCGACGCCTCCATGGCTTGTCGTCCATCGAGGTCATGCCAGGTGTAATGTGCGGCCTGAACCAATCGATGTAGGAGCCGTCATCGAAGTGAAGCATGCCCCAGAACCACGGGAAGGATGGGGCTTGTACGGAAACCTTCTGGAAGTAGGCCGAACCTTCGAACTCCTCTCCATCGACCTTCAGTTTCAGTTTGGAACCCTGTAGCCTTAGGATGTCATATCCCATGTCGAAACCGTATACGTTATTTCTGTAGGTCAGAGTGCTGGGTGGGCCCCACCAAGGGGTCAGTTCAGCCTCAAATGAAGTAGGTGCGCCCTCGGAGCGTGCCTCCTCATCGCTAGTCAAGCAGAGCCAGAACCCCTTGTTCCCAGGCCTCATTCCCAAAGAGAAGTCCTCGTCTAGAATCGGTACGATAGCCCCTGTCCCCTCTCCCGAACCATCGGCTGGCCAGAGGGGGTGTTTGTCATTGACTAGGGCCATCCTGCATTCTTTGATCACTAGGGGCTCGAACATCTTCTTACCATCATACCACCAAGCGCAGACCATTCCAGGAATTACATGCCCCCCGTGCTCGTCTATCGACATCCTAGAGCCAGGCTTCCACCAATGTCCATTGACTCTAATTGCTGGTGTTTCCTTGGTCGACCAAAGAATCATCAATTGTCGGGAGCGTTTTGGGTTATCTGGGTCTGGTACGAACATTATCACCCAGTACCACCACCAAGACAGTCTTGGGATTGGAGGCATAACATCGAGCCTCCACAACAGAGACAAGTCTCCGACGAACTTCTCCATCTTCTCCATCCAGAGGCCTCACATAATTTCTCGATTCTTGAAGCTGGACTGTCCGATGGCCATCATCAGAAGCGTGGCCAGGATGAGGACAGTGCAACTGACTAGTAATGCGACGACTGGGCTTTGTGTATCGAGAGTGTGTACTGGCGGTTGCCAAAAGAACAGTAGTCCTGAATCAATTCCGAATGCATCTGCAATTTGAGCATACTGTAGAGTGTCCGGCCAAGCTATCAGGACGACTGCATCAATCAATTGCAAAGCCCAATGACTGATTGAAAGCATAGGTACTGTCGAAGAAGGTAGTGTCATAGTAAACAGACCCATGATGAATTCCCATATTCCAAGAATGATACAGAAGTATACACCATACTTAGGGGCAATGAGTCCCATCGTATTGTATAGAGCCCCGTATGCAGCCAATACCAGTATGGTGGCTAAACCGACCCCCAGCCAAACCGGGTAGTCGGAAAGCCTGACTATGCTGTCTCCTGGTGCAATTAGAGAAGTAACAAACGCCATAATCAGTACAAGTACGAGAATATAGGTACCAGCTAGCAAGAGATAGCCAAGCAGACGGTACAGTATGAACTCGGCCCTATGGATTGGTTTGGATAGCAGGTAGTGCAGAGTTCCATTCTCAGTCTCATCCCTTATGAGACCCAATGCTAGGAAGAGTGGGATGAATATGCCAAGCATCATCACGAAGGCCATCTTCCCTGTTCCGATGATGAATGTCCTGTGGACCATCTCTCCCTCGAAATCGCTCTCTGCTGGGTCCTCATTGACATTGTAATCAGCTCTGATTTCGACAATCTCATCGCCATCAGCATCGAGGATCCAGATGACATCGCACGGTATTCCATTGTTATTGTCGTCATTGCCCCTTCCATCATCCAAGGCAAGGCAATCGCCATCGTCATCTACTTCGACTCCAATGTTACTAACATCAATTCCATCCCAGTCAATCCCATCCTCATCGATATACATTGAAGCAGGTTCTGGCTCGACGTAGTTCTCCAAGGTGAAATAGCCCCACTCAATGTAATAATTATCTGGGACATTTACAGTTCCTGATGCCTTGAATCTTCCATTGACGAAATAAGAACCATCGTCGTAAATACAAGCAGAGCCCCATTCAATCCACCAGTCATCCATTGCATTGCCCTCAGGACAAGAGTTTACATCGCTCCAGTCCACAACACCTGACCATCGATTTCCGGTGTAATCAACATCTATCCACTCCGCTTCAAGGAATCCGCTACCGTCCCAAGTATGATTCCCAGAGTGGATTCTATTGTCATCGTTCCAGTCAATCTGGTCAGAACGGACATAGTACCCAGAACCGGGATATTCCTCTCCATCCCAGTCACTAGTTCCGTACTTTTCCTCTTGACCCCTTGGATATCCATCGTTGTCCCAATCTTCCGAGTCTCCGTCATTATCAATAGGTTCGAACTCATCTCTGATCCCATCTATGTAAAATGCTAGAAGTAGGGCCATCACAAGAACGCCTACGGAAAGTACGACCCATGTCGAAACCCGATGCCTTAGTTGCCTGATAGTAAGTTCAGTGATGGCCCCGGCTTTACGATCCATTCTAGTCCAAACGGACTGAGCCAGTGATTTGCCTTTCTCATCCATCAAGACGCGCCTCCAATAAGATATCCGAGCAATGCATCTAGATTGTCGTCAGGGTTGTCAATAGCCTCAACGGACACTCCAGAATCGGAGATAACTCGTGGCAGAATGTTGTGTGCTGCAGACAGATTATTTGTCTGGATTTCTAACTGTCCCTCATTGGGGAAGCGAACTCCATAGACAGGATCCTCGGCGATGAATTTGCGAGCAAGTTCTCGTGGCTCTTTACAGGTCAGCAGGATGCGATGAGGATGCTTGTCAAGTAGCCCTCTGATGGCATGTAAGTTACCAAGCGCGAGCAGTCTACCTTCATTCAGAATTACAATCTGCTCGGTGATTCTTTCTATCTCTTCAAGGATGTGGCTCGAAACAAGAACGGTCTTCCCTTGCGAGCCTAGCTCTCTTATTACACTCATAATGCTAGTACGTGCAATTGGATCACAGCCGTGCAGAGGCTCGTCGAGAATTATCAGGTCCGGGTCATGGACCAGCGCGTGTGCTATCTTGACGCGTTGCCTCATTCCTTTGCTGTACTTTCCTATCTCCTTGTTCCGGACATCTGAGAGGCCTACGAAGTCGAGTACGTGCTCTGCCCTATCTATGGCCTCCTCACGAGTCATTCCATGCAATCTGGCAAGAGTGGAGACGAAATCTAGGGCCGTCATCCAATCATACATTTTCTCCGACTCACTAACATAGCCAATTCTTCGGTAAGGAGCTGGATTGACCCAAGGATCTTCTCCAAACAATCTGACACTTCCTTGGCTCGGCTTCAGCCTACCCATTAGGAGCTTGAATAGGGTCGATTTACCCGCTCCGTTGGGGCCCAGAACTCCCGTTACTCCTCCATCAATTGCCAGAGAGACGTCGTTGAGTCCAATGACTTCTCCGTACCACTTTGAGACTTGGTCGACTACTACTGCAGGTGTCTTCTTACTCATTCCCGGGTCACCTCCAGAGAGCCTACACGGAAGGTTAGGAGTGCTACCGATGCTGCATTGTATAGCAGCATCGAAACTATCGAGAAGGAGAGTGGGTGGTCATAATTCGGTTCTATGCCAAGTAGCCATTGGCCGATATGAGCAAGTGAGTCATAGGGGCTGAGGACATACAATATCGAAGTGTCGAACTGTGAGTCGACTAGTAGAGCGAGTAGTTTGGTACCATAGATGATGCCCAGGAAGGCAATGGCTGCGAAGAATCTGCTCTGACTGATGCTGGATAATGCCAAGCCAATTGAGGTGTATGTGATTACAACGAGAATTCCTGCGATCAGACCTCCGAGGAACATAGGTAGTGTGTCAACCAGATATGCCCACCCCTCTCCGTTGAAAACGATAGCCGAAGTATAGTAAACGAAGTAGGAAAGGACAATAACAAAGCCCAGAACTACTGCCACACTGATGTACTTCATCACAGTATAGTCAGTCCTCGTGATGGGTCTTGAGAAGTATATGGCACTTGTACCGAACTTCCTGTCGTCAGAAATCATCCCTCCGACTACCAGAGCCGTAAGCATAGGCCAGCAACACAAGTTCCGGGGGAAGTATCCGAGTACCTGGCCCCACAGATTGTATCGATTAATGCCCCACAACCTCGAGAATGTGTCATTGATGAATCCATCACTTGACAGCGAAGCGAGGAATAACATCAGTACAGGCAGAAGCGAGTACAGCAAAATGACGAATATGGAAAGTCTGACCATAGGGTGATAGTGTCTGTGACCTGTGCCTTTGAACAGGCCGTAGACATGATGCCTGAAAATTGCGTAGTTACGAACCCATCTGGGCCCCAGATCTCCGTTCCATGGCCGGTAGGTCTGCTCATACAGGGTGCCGATATGGGCTTCTGACTTGGCCACTATCGCCTTGGCGTCCTCATCGCCATCTCCAGCGCCATATGCGACCTCCATCCGAGTCTTGGTGCCTTCGAAATCCAAGTCTTCCTCAGTCAGTTTCGTCACCTCCCGTGTGAGCCTTAGTCATCAGATCAGAGGTCCCCTTTACTTCTGCTCCGAGCTTGTCCATGATGAGCAAGAATATGTCTTCCAAATCGGGATCATATTCCTGCATCTGACGTACTTGTACTCCGGCGGCGGCGGCAGCATTGATGATTTCAGAAGTAGTCGCATCATCCACCCTGATGACCCTCAGGACTCTCCCCATTCGGCGAACTACCAAGCCTCTTGATTCGAGTTCGTCCTGCATTCGACTGGCCCCGCCCCAGACTGAAATCTCAATCTCCCTCTCGACCTGACTTGCGAGATCGTCTATCCTACGCTGCACCACAATCTTGCCCTGATGAATCATCACGATTCTGTCGCATACCTCTTGGACGTCGTCCATAACATGGCTGCTCATCAGAACTGTCCGGTTTCCTTCTGTTACAGTTTTCTTGAGAGTCTGTAGCATGAACTCTCTAGCTCTCTGGTCGAGACCATTAGTGGGCTCATCACAAATCAGGACATCTGGGTCATGAACCAGTGCACAAGCCAGCTTGGCAGCCTGCTTCATCCCAGTACTGTAGGTCTCTATTTTCCTGTATCTCTGATCCTTCAGCCCCACATACTGCAAGACCTCGTGGGCCCTCCTAGTCGCATGAGCCGGATTCATTCCCAGCAACTCACCCGAGTATCTGACTTGATCTACTCCTGACAAGCCAGGGTCCAAAGCATCGTATTCTGGCATATATCCAATCCTAGAGCGAATCTTGTCGCCCTCGGTTCTGATGTCGTAACCTAGGACAGTGCCCTCTCCCGAAGTGGTAGTAATCAGCCCCAAAATGCACTTGAACAGAGTCGATTTACCAGCACCATTCGGACCTAAAATTCCGATTGCCCCGGGAGAAATTTCCAGATTGATGTCATCGAGGGCCAAATGGGGGCCGTACATCTTGCGAAGATTACGGGATGTGATGACTGGTTCCGGTCCGCTAGCAGGGTCCATGGTCCACCTCGACTCCTATGGAGTCGAATCTTGCTCAGCGATTCGTCACTTGAACTAATCCCCGTCAGGGGTGCGCTCAGTCGTCCCTGAGGGCCCCCTCACGAACCCTTACAGCCACTCCTTTCGACAATTGCGACATCTCCCTAGGAGTTGTCACGGCAGTACCATGAGCAACCAAATTTCCTTCATCGTCCACTACTAGACATGGCTGTCCAGGAATCAAGTGAGGGTCGGCTCCGAGGATGTATCCGTGCATCACATTGCGTCCCTTTCCAACGAAGGGGATGGCATCCTCGAGAAGTCTCACCCTAGGAATTCCCGGATGATCGCTGAGTGAGTCTGAAATTGGCTCATCGAATAATGCGGGAGGATTGGGCTTTGAGTTGAGTGTGGATGCACCTTCGAGGGTGAGGCTGATGCCTCCATCAGTCAGCCTAGGAGAGAGCATGTGCTGTTTCTTGTTGAAGACATTAACAACTCGATCAGTATTGGAGCGGCGTACTTCCATTTCACCTGTCAGTTTGCATGCCTCAAGAGGAGGCACGGCGCAGAGTACCGACAACTTATCTACAATCGAGCAGCGGTCTAGCCAATCTCTGACTTCCGAAGAATTCTCATCATCGGGGATTTCTGAGGGTGCCACTCTAACCAGTGGAATGTTGCTTAGACCGAGTTCTTCAAGCCCTTCTGATATCTCCTCATCGTCATAGATTTCCATCCAAGTCTCATCCGAACATTCCAGATGGCACCAAGGAGAGACATCCTCCATACTGAACGGAATTGGCCCGAGTGGAGTTGGGATCATCACCACGCTTCGAGGATTCTCAAGCAGCGCTTTGACTGCTGCACCAAGCGCGGTGATGCGCCAAGGAGGTGGTGATGAGTCGATTATCACAACTCTATCCGGAGCTCCATCAATGCCATTCCACCAAGATCCGGGCACCCTCCATCGCATAGAAAGAAGAGCATGTAGATGCAAAATGTGTGGGCGTGAGCCCGTGTCCTCGCTGAGGTCTTCTCTGCCCATCCTCACCGGATTGGCAGATGCGAGCATCTGCAAAGCGGTCTCACCGGATGGATCATCAGGAATCTCTTCCAATTGATCTAACACCCAAAGGAATGCTTCTCGCAACTGTGGGTTAGCGTGGCTACGCCTTTCTGCAAGTTGCCAGATTCTTCCTTCTCTGACTGCCTCGCGACACCTTGCGAGTTCGGTCTGCGTGACTTCGAGATTGTGATGTGCAAGGAGGACTGAACGTTCATCCTTGTCCAACGCCCTGACTTCTTCAGGAGTTCTGCCGAATAGGGCTGCGGAAGATACTGGCCACTCATTCAGCCCCTCTAGTTTGATAGTCCCCTCGGGAGAGAGTAGTCGATTATCTCGAGCGAAGAGTGCGTAAGCCGCACTATCGAACAGGTCGGCACCTAGCGCTATCGCCATTGGGAAAAGCATCGGATGGCCGCATCCGAACATGTGAATTGGCCTGTCTGAAGGTACCGTTGATCTAGCAGCCATAAGAGCCTCGAACAACTCCCTGTACCTCTGCTTCTCCATCAATGGGACAATGCCACCTAGAGGGTGTACACAGAATCCTCTATGCTCACCTTCTACCGAGCCCATCAAACTCGCAGCTTCGGCCCTCAAATCCTGATGAGTTCCTCCCTGAATCGGGCCATTGAGAAGCATATCTTCCCCGGCAGCTTTCAGGGATTCAGGAGCCCTATTGGCGGTCTCGCGAACGCAGTCCTCCAACTCTTGACGGCTCATGTCTGGGCGCCCAAATACATCGAGCATGGTTCCGATATCGACGCCAATGTCCCTTTGGAAATCGACTATCTCACCGACTCCCACCTCAACATCACCGTAGACGTACGATTGGAATGTACCTGAATCAGTCATCACTACTCCGGGATAGTCGAGCAGAGAGTGGATTCCATCAGTGAGGGCTTCGTCCTTCAAATCGTCATGCTTCCAGATGACGTATGAATTCGTAATCAGAGCATCCACACCGTACCTTTCCCACATCTCCCTAGGCTCAATCGTCCTCAGATTCGGATTTATCACTGGCAGCAGAACTGGAGTCTGTAGAGAGCCGTGCAGAGTGTGGAGTCGTCCAATTCTGGCAGCTCCATCTCTGATTACTACCTCGAACAGTCCGAGATCCTGTTCGCGGCAGGGCTCGGGGTCTGCTCGCACAGGCATGTATGGGCTGCGAAGAGTCGGAGTCATCAATGCTGTCATGCGCGGTTGAGGACTCTGAGAGTAGTGACTCCGTCCACGAGACTAATCTCTACCTCGTCACCCGAGTTGACTTCCATTGTAGGGTCATCACCGAAGCCGTGGGCATATGGTACACCCAGAAGAGAAGCTGCGGGGAGCGTCAATGGGCACACATCGCGGTTGACTATCGCCTTGGGTCCCATTCCGGTGTACAGCAACCCCATCAGCACGAACGGTGCGACTGTTGAGCCCGAACCTTTCGGATAAATCAGAACTGTATCACAGATCGGCTCCCCGTCTAGCGGATGACCTGGTTCTTCGATGACTCCTGTATCACGATTTACGTACCCAAGGTACGTGATTGGGACATCGGTCACCATGGCCTTGCCGGTAACACTCCATTCCGACTGACTAGGGATGCCTGAGCCGGTTGCCTCAAACTCTCCCCGCATGTGCTTCTTCGATGTTGGGATCGACTTTGCTCCAGCCTTGTGCAGTTCCGGGCGCTCGCCCTCTGCTAAAGTCGGGTCAAAAGCATGAGCAACGCAATCCTGGATACTAGCAACGCTTGTCGGCATCCTGTTGAGTCCACTTGTTAGGTAGTGCTCTGCCTTCAGAGAATTGGTCAGGAGGTGGTTGTAGCGAGCGCGGTTGTAGGGGGTGACTTCTGGGCAGGTGTCACGTAAGACCAATGCACCAGCCTCCTCCAGAACATCTAGCGTGCCGTCAACAGAAATCAGGTCGTGATTGTGGGCGCTCATGAATACCCAGAGTCTCTGGTCGGGGATGAATTCGCCTAGCTCCATCCTAGCTCTAGCGGAAGCGGCGACTGCTCGGGCCTCTCCGACGCTTGCCTGCGGGCATCCGATAACGACCAAGTCAACCTGTCCGCTTGGAGCCAGTTCACGATAGCGCTCGGCCAGATCCTCCTCAGTGAATGTCAGTTCTCCTTGAAACTCATCCACGTCGGGGGCTTCAGCAGTATGTCCGTCGGCCCACAGCATGGGGGAGCCGTAGTTGGCCGCCGCAGCGGTGAGTGCCTTGCGCATCTCGAAACTGGCCCAATCAGGGAGTCCGGTGATTCGCGGCATTGGACCCCATGGTAGATTCCATTCCGATCTAATCTGCTTGCCTATCCAGTCTCCTAGGATACTCCAGTCAGTTGGGTCGGACATAGAGCACTCGACATTCACAAGGATGTTCGGGACTCTGTTTTCAGCGAGATGCAGTCCCCATTTCGGGGCCCATCCAGTTAGAGCTGTTGCTAATGCAGATAAGCCGGACTCTCTATTTGTGATTAGGGACGTGTAGGAGTTGGAGAAACAGACTGCGTTGGACTCGGCCCAAGAACCGATGCCCTCATCATCCTCGATGCCTCTATCGTAAGGCGTGCACGAGAGTATTGCTTCTATCCCCAGCTCGGAGTATGCATGCACTATCTCGAACTGCTGTTCGAGGAAGTCAGGGTAATCAATGCCCATCTCATCCATCTTCTGATGGTCACATCCAGCCGAATTCAGAGTGGTTGGGATGGCAACCTTTCCATCAGGATCATCGGATAAATCCGCCAAGAAGCGACTGAGTCCGTGCCCACCTGTAATTACACTCACTCCTGAGACGTGGGCATTCTCGACTTCGATAAACTCAGTAGCACCTGCTGTGGAAGCCAAATCGACAACTAGTCGGGCTGCCTTCTGCTTAGTCGGACCCATCGAGCCCGTGAGCATCGACTCGAGTTGCGAAGGTATTTCCACGACTGTGGGCCATAGCGCCGCTCCTTCAATGCGACGCAGGCTCGACTGATGCCGGAGGCATTAGCAGCACCCTGCCTCACGGGCGGGGGCTGAGATGAAAGAGACCCTGTCAACATCATTCGTATTCTTGAGTCTCTCAACGATTTCCTTGACAGGACCTGCCTCGCCCCTGATTTGCATAGTGTCGACGCAGGTATGGCTCTCAGTCAAGCAGTTGTGATTGTATGAAGATACATCAATCGAATGAGAGTGCCTGATGTCGAGAATTTTACTCTCCACGCCGTGCTGATAGAATATCACCAGCACTCCCTCGGTGACTGAGTCTGAATCCATTGTACTCAGGTCGCCACCGCGATTGGCATCAGCGAAGTGTAGGCTGGCGTCCCTGAGGAACATGCTTCTGTTCTTGTAGCCTGAATCCACTATCATTGAGTCTAGTCTGCGAGCGAACTCCTTGTCGCCACTGAATGAAATTATTCTGCTCATGGCAGCCCCATTCAGTCCAAATTAATAATATTTTTTAAATATGTATTATCATTCGGCGGCGATATGTCGGCAACAAGCGCCCCAATCGAACTAGCAGCACTAACTCTGGTATTAGCCCTCGTTGGAGGTCTCATACCTCTATTCAGCAAGATCAAGGATAATCCTGAAACACTGAGGAGAATTACTGGAATCTCATCAGGGATTCTACTGGCCTCAGCCCTTCTGGTTGTGGTCCCAGAGGGATTCGAGCTGGCCACAGGAGGCCATGATGAACACGGCCATGATGAACATGGCGATGATGATGCTCTGGCTGGCTCTGTCGCTCTAGTGATTCTGGAGTTAGAGCATGGCGATATCGATGCATCAGAGGCCATCGAGGAGATTGAGGGTCTGCTGGGAGGTCATGATGAGGATGAGCATGACGACCACGACGAGGATGATGAATCGCATGATGAGGAAATGGATGAGTCTCTATCGGAGAACATAGAGCATGTCATAGAAGAAGTCGAATCAGGGGAAATAAATGCCACTGCAGGCATTGAGGAGATTGAGGAGTTAATCACATCCCACGCGCATGAAGAGGAGGCTCACGCAGATGAAGAAGAGGAAGGGCTTGAGAATCTCATTATCGGAGCTGCTATCCTAGCCGGATTCATCATGATGCTGATTTTAGAAGGCTCTGGGATGGGTCATGCAGTCCACGAGGAGCATCATGACCACCATGATGAGCATGGGCACGAGCATGTTCACCATAGAGCAGCACCATGGCTGCTCGTCCTCGGACTTTCCCTCCATTCTGCAGCAGATGGGTTAGCAATCGGTTCTGCGGCGGCGGGATCATCGCAGGCAGTCACAGCATTGGTCGCGATGGCTGTCCTGATTCACAAGGTGCCGGCTGCATTCAGCCTAGGTGTATTCTCTATGCACGAGAGAGAAAGCAGGGACGACTCCATCAAGGATGTGGCTTTGTTCGCACTGGCCACGCCTGTGATGATTATGGTCTCCTTCTACGCACTAGAAGGCATGGATGAACACTTCATTGCATTGGCGATGCTGTTCGCTGCAGGTACCTTCCTGTATGTCGCTACCGTGGACACCCTGCCCGATATCCACAACCCCGAGACTGGTCGCGAGGCCCTCAAGAATGTGGCAATAGGGGTGCTCCTAATGGTACTGGTGTTGTACGGGGCTGATGCTGGTGGGCTCATCGAGCACGGCCATTAGTTAACAGACAGCATCTTATGAGCGAAATCGTTCCTTGATAGCGAGAGGCATGAG
>TARA_B100000686_G_scaffold61978_1_pt1 | contig 26224 bp, 26 predicted proteins | sample TARA_B100000686 | Tara Oceans TARA_B100000686 (sample SAMEA2622733) | marine metagenome | biome: marine biome (ENVO:00000447); feature: marine epipelagic mixed layer (ENVO:xxxxxxxxx); material: "saline water (ENVO:00002010), including plankton (ENVO:xxxxxxxx)" | depth 150 m | reverse complement strand
ATATTTTGAAAACCAACCTTTACTTCGGTAATTATAAATTTTTTTGTTATTTTTTTTATTTCAACATTAGTACACCATGGTAAGAAATCGGGGTATTTTTTTACATCAGCAACTATGTTATAAATTTTTTTTATTGGATGAGAGATTATTTTATTCTTATTAAAAGATACCAATTTATTTATTTTTTTACTCTTTATTGTTAAAAATAATTACTTCATCAGGATCTGACATATCATATTTATCTCTTGCTAAATTATCCAAGAATTCAGTATCATTTGATTTAAGTTTTTTTACGTTGTCTTGTAGTTCCTCTCTTTCTTTTTGTAAAGAATTTAATATTTCTTTATTTTCTGCAATTTTTTTTTTTAATTTAATTTGAGTAAAAATAGAATTCTGACTAAAAAAAAACAGATAAACAATTACCATTGATAAAATCAAAAAAAGACCGATTAAATAATTTTTCATTTTAAAAAACTAAAAGAACTGCCTCTTGCATAATCGCATTCATACTTTTCTTCAATTCTAATTAATTGATTGTATTTTGATAATCTTTCAGATCTTGCCATTGATCCTGTTTTTATTTGTCTCGCGTCAGTTCTACATGCTAAATCAGCAATAAAACTATCTTCTGTTTCTCCTGATCTATGAGAAATTATAGTACTATAATTATTTTCTTTTGCTAAATCTACGGCTTTAATAGTTTCAGAAACAGTTCCTATCTGGTTTAGTTTAATTAAGATTGAATTTGCTATATTCTTATCGATACCTTCTTTAAGTTTTTCTACATTAGTTACAAATAAATCATCACCGACTAATTGAACTTTGTTACCTAAGCTTTTTGTTATGTTTTCCCAACCATCATAATCATCTTCTGACATAGGATCTTCAATTGAAATTATTGGGTAAGATGAGATCATTTTTTCGTAATATTTAATTAATTCACCGGCATCTAATTTCTTACCTTCTCCTGCTAGTTCGTATTTATTATTTTTATAAAATTCTGAAGATGCTGCATCTAATGCAATATAAACATCTTTACCTGGTTTATAACCTGCCGTTTCAATTGCTTTCATTAAATAGTCTAAAGCTTCATTGTGATTTTTTAGTTGAGGAGCATACCCTCCCTCATCTCCCAAATTTGTTGATAAAGAATTATCAGTAAGTATTTTTTTTAAAGTATGAAAAATTTCACATGATATTTGAACAGCGTGTTTAAATGAATCTGCTTTTACTGGTACTATCATAAATTCTTGAATATCTAAACCGTTATCAGCGTGAACACCTCCATTTAAGACATTAATTAGTGGCACCGGTAATTTAAAATCTTGCATAGGAATATTTTGATTTACATGTCTATAATTAGCCATACTTACAGCTAAAATTGCATTTGCTCCAAGTTTTTCTTTATTTTTTGATCCATCTAATTTAATTAATAAGTTATCTATATTTTCCTGATCATCAGTGTCTTGACCTTTTAAATGATTTGATATTAAAGTATTTATATTTTCAACTGCTTTCATAACTCCCATACCTAAAAATTTTTTGTTGTCTCCGTCTCTTAGTTCATGAGCTTCATATTTTCCTGTAGATGCACCAGATGGTACTGATGCTCTTTCAATAGTTGATATATTTGTATGAATTTCAGCCTCGACAGTTGGAAATCCCCTACTATCAATAATTTCTCTGCCTATGACTTTTTGTATTTCTGCCATTTAATTCTTTCTTAATTATTTTTAGTAACAAAATCTATTTCAATTAATTTTTCTAATAAGATTTGTAGGTCTTTTAGTGGAAGCATACAAGGACCATCGCTAGGTGCTTTATTAGGATTATTATGGGTTTCAATCAATACTCCTGCTACTCCTACTGACACAGCAGCCTTAGCAAGGGTCGAAACAAACTCACGTTGTCCGCCACTACTTTTTAATAAACCTCCAGGTTGTTGCACCGAATGCGTCGCATCAAAAATAACTGGAAGTCTAGTTTTTTTCATAATTGTAATTGATCTCATGTCTGAAATTAAATTATTGTAACCAAAACTGTAGCCTCTTTCAGTTAATAAAATTTTATTATTATTTTTAATTTTATTAATTACATTTGTAATTTCTAATGGTGATAAAAACTGACCTTTTTTTACATTTACTGGTTTTTTTGTTTTTGCTGCAGCAACCAACAAATCTGTTTGTCTGCATAAAAAAGCAGGGATCTGAAGTAAATCTACAACTTTAGAAACTTTACTGCATTGATTGGGTTCATGAACATCGGTTGTTACAGAACATTTATAACTTTTTTTAATTTCAGAAAATATACTTAAGGATTTATTAAGACCTATTCCTCTAGCACTTTTTATACTAGATCTATTTGCCTTATCAAATGATGATTTGTATATAAAATTTATACCTAATAAGGAGCAAATCTCACTAATTTTTCCAGCAGTATCTAGCGCATGCTGTTTGCTTTCTATAACACAAGGTCCAGAAATAAGTGTTAATGGCAGATGATTACCAATATTATTTTTTCCAATTTTTACAGCTATATTTTTCATTTTTAAACTAATCTTGATCTATTAACTGCTGCTTTAATAAATGATACAAATAAAGGATGTGGATCAAATGGTTTAGATTTAAGTTCTGGGTGAAATTGAACACCTATAAACCATGGATGATTTTCGAGCTCAAGTATTTCTGGCAACTTACCATCTGGAGAAACTCCAGAAAATTTAACTCCACATTTCTCTAATTTATTCATGTAATTAAGATTAACCTCATATCTATGTCTGTGTCTTTCGCTTATTTTACTTTTTTTATAAATGTTAAATATTTTAGATTTCTTTTTTAAAATACATTCGTAAGCTCCAAGCCTCATAGTGCCACCCATATCACCATTAGCATTTCTTTTAATTTTTTTATTTTTTTTTTGCCATTCTGTCATAATCCCAATAACAGGATCCTTTGTTTTATTAAATTCTGTTGAATCTGCTTTTTTTAAACCAAGCAAGTTTCTAGCTGCTTCTATAACTGCAATTTGCATACCTAAACAAATTCCAAAATATGGTACATTGTTGATTCTAGCGTAATTAGCTGCATTTATTTTACCTTTAGTACCTCTTACACCAAAGCCACCAGGTATTAAAATTCCATTAATTCTATTTAAAGTATCTACTTTCTTGTTTTTTTCAAAAATTTCTGAATCTAACCATTCAATATTAAGTTTAACGTTATTAGATATTGAACCATGTATAAGTGCTTCAACCAATGACTTATAAGAGTCTTCTAACATATTGTATTTACCTACTAATCCTATAGTAACATCGCCTTCTGGACTAGATATTCTATTTTCTATAAGTTCCCATTTTTTTAAATTTGGTTTTTTAGTTTTTAATTTGAAAAAATTGCAAACTTCATTATCTAACCCATGCCTGTGTAAATTACGTGGGACTTCATAAATATTACTTACATTTTCAGCTGGTATAACAGATTTATCATCAACATTACAAAAAAGAGCTATTTTCTTTCTAGATTCTTCAGGTAAAGATCTCTCACATCTACAAAGTAGAATATCGGGTTGAATACCTAAACCCAATACTTCTTTTACAGAATGTTGAGTTGGTTTTGTTTTAAATTCTCTTGAACTTTCTAAATATGGAACAAGTGTTAAATGTATAAATAAAGTGTTATCCTTACCTAATTCATTTCTTAATTGTCTAATAGCTTCTAAAAAAGGAAGACCCTCAATATCTCCAACAGTACCTCCAATTTCACATAATACAACGTCATCATTTTTTGTATTATCAACAATAAATTCTTTTATTTCATTAGTTACGTGTGGAATTATTTGAACTGTTGATCCTAAATAGTCACCTTTTCTCTCCTTCATTAACACATTAGAAAATATTTTTCCAGAAGTTATATTGTCATTCTTCCTAGTCGGTACACCTGTAAATCTTTCATAGTGTCCTAAATCTAAGTCAGTTTCTGCTCCATCGTCAGTAACAAACACTTCACCATGCTGGTATGGGCTCATAGTACCAGGATCAATATTTAAATAAGGATCTAATTTTTTTAAATGAACTTTCAAATTTCTAGATTGTAATAAAGCAGCTAATGAAGCTGATGCCAAACCCTTACCCAAAGAAGATGCTACGCCGCCAGTAATAAATATAAATTTAGTCATTTACAAATAAAAAAAGAGGCAAAAATGCCTCTTTAAAAATAATTAAAATATTAAATAAAAAACTATTCAGCCAATGGAACTGCTGGGTCATTTTTCTCCTTACTATTTTCAATAATATCATTTTTAATAAAAGATTCCTTGTTTGAATTTCCAGATACTATTGCTAAAGATATACTAGTAATAATAAATCCTGTTGCTAAATAAAGTGTTAATTTGGTAAAAAAGTTATCACTTGATTGTGAAGACATAATATTAGACATTCCTCCGCCAAGACCACCTAATCCACCTTCGCTTCTTTGAAGTAAGACAGCTATACACAAGCTTACCGCTACAATGATATGGATTGTTAATAATATTGATTCCATATTACAATTTTGATTATATATAAACTTTTACATAAAAATCAAATATATTATTTGCAATTTAAAATTGAAATAAATTTATCTACTTTCAAGCTAGTGCCGCCAACTAATAAACCGTCAATAAATTCACTCTTTAGAAAATTCACAGAATTTTTATTATTTACTGATCCACCATAAATTATCAAAGTTTTTTTATAAGAACTATTAATTTTTGTAATTATTTTTTTTATATATAAATTTACTTTTTCTATTTCACTTACTGTTGGGGTTAATCCCGTTCCAATAGCCCATATAGGTTCATAAGCTATAATTATTTTTTTTTTATTACTTTTTGGAATTGTGTTTTTCAATTGACTTAATAATACATTATTAGTTTTACCTTTTCTTTTATCCTTTATATCTTCGCCGACACAATAAATAGGTAGAAGATTTGATTTTATAACACTTTCTAATTTTCTTTTTAATAAACTCTGATTTTCAAAATGATGTTTACGTCTTTCTGAGTGGCCAACAATAACATATTTACAATTAATATTTTTTAACATTTCAACACTTATGTCGCCGGTATATGGCCCAAAATTATCATAATGACAATCTTGAGAGCCAAAAGATATGTTTTTAAATTTTAATGCTAACTGCTGAATTAAAGTTGTTGGTGGGCATATAACATATTTATTTTTAATCAATTTTCTTTTTTGAATTAATTTTTTGCAAAAATTTAATGCTTCTTGATTAAGGAAATTCATTTTCCAGTTTGCAACAATTAATTTAGCTTTATTCATTGTTTGTTTGATATTATTTAATATCTTATATTAAAGTAATGCTTCAATATATAAAGAAATATATAAAAGGATGGTTTTTAGGAATAATACTTTTTTTAATATTTTTAAGCTTCACATTTTGGGGAGTTGGAGATATTTTCAGCGGTGGCAAAAGTTATATTGTTAAAGTTGGAAAAAATAAGATTCCTATTGAATATTTTCAAGCAGAATTTCAAACAAATGTAGGTTACTTAAATAAAAAAGGTAAACTAGATAGACTGGAACTAAAAACAGTTGCGCAGGAAACCCTTAAAAATATAGTAACAAGATATTTAATAGTAAATGCAGCTAATTCTATGAACATTAGTATTTCTGATAATATTTTAAAAAAAAAGATATTTGAAAATGAATTATTTAAAAATAAATTAACAAATGAATTTGATAATAATATTTATAAAAATTTTGTAAGCAGAAGTTTTGGATCTGAGATAAATTATTTAGAATATCTTGAAACACAAATAATAGTAAACTTAATTTCAGATTATTATGAAAAAAAAATTTCTTATCCAAAAAATTTAACCAACGAAATCTATAATCAATTAGAAGAAAAAAGATCTTTTCAAATCGCTAGTGTTGATAAAAACTTTTTAAGATCATCTAAAAAAAATCCAGAGAAAGAATCATTAAAAAAATTTTTTGATAAAGATAAAAAAAAATATTTTTTTGGAGAAAGGAGATCTTTTACATATTTATTTGAAAATTTAGACAATATTAAAGATAAAATTGAGGTAGGAGAAGAAGAAATTATAGAATCTTACAATAACCGTAAATTAGATTTTTCAATTCCTGAAAAAAGACAAGTAGAACAATTGGTTTTTAATAATGAAATTCTTGGAAAAGAAATATTAACTACTCTTAATAAAGATACTAATCTTAATGATCTAGCAAAAAAGAATGAAAAAGAAATCACTTATATAAATTTAGGATTTGTTGAAAAAAAGCAACTTTTCGATGAATTTTCCGAACCAGTTTTTAAATTAAATCTAAATGAAATTACTGATGTAATAAAAACTGATATTGGATGGCATATACTAAAAGTTACTGAAATTAAAGAAAGTACTACAAAAAAAATTGAAGATGTAAAAAAAATAATTTCTGATGATATAGCTTTAAATAAATCTTACGACGAATTAGATAATATATTAATAGAAGTTGAAAATTACATAAATGATGGAAATGAATTAGAGAATATATCTGAAAAATTAAATATTGATATTGAAAAAAAAGAAAAAATAGAAAAAGATTATTTTTTTTCTTCATCTTTACCTGACGATTTAAAAATTGATCTTTTTTTTAATGAAGTTTTTAATGGTAAAAAAAATTCTGATTTATTTATACAAGAAGTTGAAAATGGTTTCTTTGTTGTAAGGATTGATAAAATTATTAAGGAACAACAAATGACTTTTGATGAAGCTTACAATAAATTATTATTAGATTTTCAAGAAATACAAATAACTAAGAAAATTAAAGAAATTAATAGTGAATTTAAGAAAAAATATAGTGACAACATTGATTTTAATGAAATCAGCGATTCATTAAATATGAATAGTAGAACTACAAAAAAGTTAAATAGAGAAGATTTAATTAATCAAGGAATATCTATAAATGTAACGCAAAAGGTTTTTGATTCAAAAATAGGCACTGTTCATGAAGATGATACTAAAGACCAATTTAGCATAGTAAAAGTAATATCAGATAGTGAAGTTACATTTAATGATGAAAAATTCAATGATATATCAAATGATATAAACAAAGTATATGGAATAGATAACTTTAATATAGTCACAAATATTTTAGAAAAAAAGTTTCCAGTAAAAATAAATGAAAATTTACTTAATGAATTTTTAGATAGAATGCAATATTAGAAAAAAATTGAAAATTACACCTAATATAAAAGATTTTACAAAATCATTTAAGTCAAATAAATACAACAGACTGTGTGTATGGCAAGAAATTTCTGCCGATTTGGAAACACCAATTACTGCTTATTTAAAATTAATTAAAAAAAAAGGTAATAATTTTTTATTAGAATCTGTGGTAGGAGGTTCAAGCAGAGGTAGGTACTCAATAATTGGGATAGAATGTGATAAAAAAATAAAATGTACAAAACTTGATAAAAAATCATTAGAAGATTTAAAAAAAGAAATAAAATTATTAAAAACATGTACTTTTGGTGATATGCCGCCAATGGTTTCATCTTATGTGGGATTTATGGGATATGATTTTATTAGATACTACGAAACTTTACCTAAACAAAAAAAAGATAATCTTAAAATTCCTTATGCGATATTTACCAGAACATCGTTAGTAGCCGTATTTGATAATTTAAAAAATACCATAAGTATTGTTAATACAATTACAAAGTCAAAAAATAAAGTAAGTAAGAAAACCATTAATAAAATATATGATAAAAGTAAAAATAAAATTGCAAAAATCATTAATAATTTAAAAAAACCTTTAAATATAAAGAAAGCAAGAATTAAGAAAAATTCTAAAGATAAAATTTCTTGTAATATGACAAAAAAACAATATTACAAAGTAGTCGATTCAATCAAAAAATATATAAATGAGGGCGATGCTATACAAGTAGTACCATCCTTAAGATTTAAAAAAAGTTTTAAACAGAATCCTTTTTCTTTATATAGAGCGTTAAGAAAATTAAACCCCTCTCCTTTTTTATTCATATTAAACTTTGATAACTTTTCAATAGTTGGATCCAGCCCCGAGATACTTGTAAGATTAAAAGATGATAATATAACAATTAGACCAATAGCTGGAACAAGAAAAAGAGGAATAAATGAAGCTGAAGATAAAAAGCTAGCTAAAAATCTTTTATCAGATCCTAAAGAAATTGCTGAACATTTAATGCTTTTAGATTTAGGTCGTAATGATGTTGGTAGAGTATCAATGAAAAATTCTGTAAAGGTTACTGAAAAAATGGTTATAGAAAATTATTCACACGTTATGCATATTGTTTCAAATGTTATTGGAAAGTTAAATAAAAAGTATCATCCCTTAGATGTTTTAGCTGCTGGGTTCCCTGCTGGTACTGTTTCAGGAGCACCAAAAATTAGAGCAATGGAAATTATTAATGAGGTAGAAAATATTTCAAGAAGTTTTTACGCTGGAGGTATTGGTTATTTTGCTCATGATGGTTCTTTTGATACTTGTATAACCCTTAGAACTGGTTTAATAAAAAATAAAACTTTATATGTGCAAAGTGGTGGAGGTATAGTTGCAGATAGCAATCATGAAAGCGAATATAATGAAATTATTAATAAAGCTAAAGCAGTTTTAAATGCATCGGAGGATGCTATAAATTTTTAATAATTTAATAATATGTATATTCTTATAGATAATTACGATAGTTTTACGTATAACCTTTATCATTATTTTTTAGAACTTGGTGCAAAAGTTGAAGTTTATAGAAATGATAAAATTTTACCTAAAGATATTTTAAAAAAAAAATACAAAGGAATAATTTTATCACCAGGACCATGTACGCCAAATGAAGCAGGTATTTGCTTAGATTTAATAAAAGAAATTTCAAATACAAAAATTCCCACATTAGGTGTTTGTTTAGGACATCAGGTAATTGGTCAAGCATTCGGTGGTAAAATTATAAAGAACAAGCCAATGCATGGGAAGGTTAGCAGCATATATCATTTTAAATCAGATCTTTTTAAGAATCTTTCTAATCCATTTAACGCAACTAGATATCATTCATTAAGTATTGAAAGAAAAAGTTTGCCTAGTTGTTTAAAAATTACTGCCGAGTTAAAAAAAAATGGAATGATTATGGGAGTAAGGCATAAGAAATTACCTATTTACGGTGTACAATTCCACCCTGAATCTATCGCGTCGCAGCATGGCCATGATTTAATAAAAAACTTTTTAAAATTATCAAAATAATAAATGAAAAATTTTAATGACTACATAAAATCTATTAAAGAAGGAACGGATTTATCTGAAAATGAATCTGAAAATGCATTTGATCAAATTTTGTTACAAAAAGTTAATGAAGATGAAATTATTGATTTTTTAACTTCCTTATCAAAAAAAGGTGAAAATGTAGATGAAATATTTGGCGCTGTATTAAGTATAAAAAAAAAGGCAAATATAATAAAAGGATTTTCAAACTCTTTTGATACATGTGGTACAGGTGGAGATGAGACTGGAACATTTAATATTTCAACAATAACAGCGATAATTACAGCAGCATGTGGTGTTTGTGTAGCGAAGCATGGAAATAAAGCTGTTTCATCTTTAACAGGATCTGCCGATGTTCTTTCAGAATTAGGAATTAATATAAATTTAGATGAAAAAAACATAATTAATTGTCTAAATAAAATTAATTTATGCTTTTTATTTGCTCCAAATTTTCATCCAATTTTAAAAAACGTTGCTGAAGTAAGAAAAAAAATTGGTAAAAGAACTATTTTTAATATATTAGGTCCATTATTAAGTCCTGTTGAATGTAAAAAACAAATAATTGGAGTTTATAACGTAAACATATTAATGCGTGTTGCAGAAGTACTAAAAAAATTAGAAACTGAACATACTTGGGTTGTTTCTGGTAATAAGGAATACGACGAATTAACTACAACTGGGAAAAATTATATTGTTGAAATTAAAAAAAACAAAATACAAGAATTAGAGATAGATTCTAACAATTTTGGACTTAAAAAAAGTAATAAAGAAGATTTAATTGGTGGCGATAGTAAGGAAAATGCAGAAATAATAAAAGGAATTTTAAAAGGTGAAATATCTGGCTCAAAAAAAGATGTAGTGTTGCTTAATGCGGCATCAGCTTTGTATATAAATAAAATAGCAAATGATATAAAATCTGGAATACAAATAGCCAATGAAAGTATATTATCTGGCAAAGCTTTAAATAAACTTAATGAACTAATTGAATTTTCAAATTCTTAATAAATGAAAAATATATTAACAAAAATTTGTGAAGATAAAAAAATTTTCATTGAAAATGAAAAGAAAAAAAAAAGTATTAATTTTTTAATTAAAAATACTTCTAAAAAAAAGAGAGTAAAGGATTTTAAAAAGGCATTTGATAAAAAATTATTAAAAGGAAAAGTTCCAGTTATTTCTGAAATTAAAAAAAAATCCCCTAGTCAGGGAAAAATTAATAAAAGTTTTAATCCAGTAAAAATAGCAAAAAACTATCAAAAAAACGGTGCTACTTGTTTGTCTGTTTTAACAGACGAAAAATATTTCGACGGATCTTTGAATCATTTAAAAGCTATTAGAAAAATAACAAATTTACCAATACTTAGAAAGGACTTCATAATAGATAGCTATCAAATAATTGAATCAAAATATTCAGGTGTTGATTGTATTTTATTAATAATGGCCGCGCTTGAAAAGAACCATGCTAAAGAATTAGAGTCAACAGCATTTGAATATGGTTTAAATGTCTTACTAGAAGTTCATAACGAAAAAGAATTAGAACAAGCATTGGACTTAAAAAGTAATTTTATTGGAATAAATAATAGAAATCTAAAAACATTAAAAGTAAATATTAATAATACCAAAAAACTTGTAAAAAAAATTCCAAAAAAAAAATATGTTATATCGGAAAGTGGAATTAAAAGCATTGATGACATGATTGATTTAAGGTCGTATGGTATTAAAGGTTTTTTAATAGGAGAAACTTTGCTTAAAAATCAATCTAATTTAAAAAAATTTTTAAATGTCAAAACAAAATAAAAAAGATGTAAAAATGATTGATGTCGGTTTAAAAAAAGTTACTAAAAGAGTAGCTGTTGCTGAAGCATTTATTAATTTAAATTCTAATACTAAGAAAAAAATTTATAAAAATAAAATAATCAAAGGAGATGTTATTTCGGTTGCTAAGACAGCGGGAATAACAGCTGCAAAAAAAACATCAGACATAATACCTCTTTGCCATCAAATTCCTTTAAATTCCGTTAACATTGAAATAAACAATAAACAAAAAGGATTGCAAATACTCTCTAAGTGTAATAGTTCATCTAAAACAGGTGTTGAAATGGAAGCTCTTTTATCTGTCACAGTGGTTGCTTTAACTATTTATGATATGTGTAAGTCTATTGATAAATCAATTGAGATTTCAAAGATTCGCCTTCTATCAAAAAAAGGCGGAAAATCTGGTAATTATAAGAGATAATTCCTTCTTGAAATGTTCCGCTTTTGTTCTTATATTATCTAGTATGTTAACTAAACAACAAAACAAATTATTTAACTTTCTAAAAGAAAAGATAAAAAAAACAAATGTTAGTCCATCATTTGAAGAGATGAAGAATGCAATGGGTTTAAAATCTAAATCAGGTATACAAAGACTTATTGATGGCTTAGTTGAAAGAGGTTTTATAGAAAAAAAAGATAATAAAAAAAGAGCAATTAATATAATTGAAAAAAAACCATTAAAAAACAATAGAGATTTAATTAATATACCAATTTTAGGAAGTATAGCTGCTGGGAGTCCAATTGAAGCAATAGAAAACACTGACGATGTAATACAGGTACCAAAAAATTTAGTAACTGAAAATAAAAAAAATTATATTTTAAAAGTAGCAGGAGACTCAATGTTAAATAAAGGCATTGTTGATGGCGATAAGGCAATAATTGAATATTGCAATGACGCAAATAACGGCGATATAGTTGTTGCTCTTATTAATGACAATGAGGTTACTTTAAAGAAATTAAAAAAGGATAAAAATAAGATACACTTAATTCCAGAAAATGATAATTATCAGACCCAATCATTTAACCCAGAGGAAGTTAAAATTCAGGGTAAACTAAAGGGAATTATCAGAAGCTACTAAAATTTATCTTAAATAATTAAAATATTTATGTATAAATAGGATTTCTTAAAAAATCTATATTATGAAAACTGTAACAAGATTTGCTCCCTCACCTACTGGAAATCTTCATATAGGAAGTGCTAGGACAGCTTTATTTAATTGGTTATTCGCAAAAAATACAAAGGGAAAGTTTTTATTAAGAATTGAGGATACAGATAAAGTTAGATCAACTAAAGATTCCATTAATAAAATATTAGAAGGATTAAAATGGCTAGATCTTAAATGGGATGATGAAATTATTTACCAATCAAAAAATCAAAAAAGACATAATGAGGTCGCAGAAGATCTCTTAAAAAACGGATTAGCTTATAAATGTTTTTGTTCAGAAGAAGAATTAAAAAATATGAGAGAAGAAGCAAAAATATTAAAGAAACCTTTTAGATATAATAGAATGTGGAGAGATAGAGATCTTAAAGATGCTCCAAAAAATATAGACCCGGTAATAAGAATTAAATCTCCAATAGACGGGGAAAGTAATATTGATGATATTATACAAGGTTCAATAAAAGTTTCTAATGAAGAAATGGATGATTTTATTATTGTGCGTTCTGATGGTACGCCGACATATATGTTATCAGTTGTTGTAGATGATCATGATATGAATGTTACTCATATTGTAAGAGGTCATGATCATTTAACAAATACATTTAGACAAAACGTAATTTATAATGCAATGAATTGGAATGTACCCAAAAGTGCTCACATACCTTTAATTCTTGGTCCAGATGGAAGCAAAATGTCAAAAAGACATGGAGCTATTGATGTTGAAGAATATAAAAATAATGGCATTTTATCTGATGCTCTAATTAATTATATGCTTAGACTAGGATGGAGTCATGGTGATGATGAAATTATCTCATTAGAGAATGCAATTAAATGGTTTAGTTTGGAAAAAATAGGTAAATCTCCAGCAAAATTTGATAATGATAAATTAATAAGTGTTAACAGCCATTACATTAAAGAATTAGATAATAATAAAATCATTTCTTTTCTTGAGAATTATTATAATAAAAAGTACAAAATTGAACTTGATAAAATATCAATTAATAGATTAAATTTAGGCTTAGATGATATCAAAACAAGATCTCGTGATTTAAATCAATTAGCAGAAATGGCTTTGTTTTACTGCAGTAAATTTCCAATAACAGTATCAAAAAAGGCTGATAAATACATAAAAAAAGTTGATAAAAATACATTTAAAGATTTATTGATAGTTTTAAAAAACATTGAAAACGACTTTAAAAAACAAAAAATTGAGCAAATTATAGCAAAATTTCTTTCAGAAAAAGGTTTAAAACTTTCAGATATTATCCAATATATAAGGGCAATGATTACAGGTTTAGATGTAAGTCCAAGAATATATGATATAATGGAAGTTCTAGGTTTTGAAGAAATAAAAAAAAGGATTGAATATTTTATAAATGGATAAAAAAGTTAATAAAAAAATAGAAATTTCACTATCAAATAATAAAAAAATTCAATTACCTATAATTGAATCTACTGAAGGTCCTGATGTTTTAGATGTAAGAGCTTTGTATAAAGAATCTGGCTATTTTACATTTGATCCCGGATATCTTTCTACTGGAAGTTGTGAATCTAAAATAACTTTTATTGATGGTGGAAAAGGTATTTTGCTACATAGAGGTTATACAATAGAAGATTTAGCAAAACATGCTGATTTTATGGAAGTTGCTTACTTATTATTGCATGGTGATTTGCCTAACATTAAAGAAAAAGAAAAATTTGAAAAAAATATCAGGTACCACACAATGTTGCACGAACAAATGAAAACTTTTATACAAGGTTTTAGAAGAGATGCTCATCCAATGGCTGTTATGGTTGGAACTGTTGGTGCTTTATCTGCTTTTTATAGGGATAGTGAAGATTTTTCTAATTCAAGACAAAGATTAATATCTACACATAGAATTATTGCTAAAATGCCAACAATTGCTGCTTGGGCTTATAAATATTCATTGGGTCAACCTGTTATATATCCTAATAATAAATTAACTTATGCAGAAAATTTTATGAGAATGACTTTTGCAACACCTTGTGAGGATTATGTTTCTAATCCAGTAATTACAAAAGCTATGAACCAATTATTAATATTACATGCTGATCATGAACAAAACGCTTCAACATCAACAGTAAGATTAGCGGGTTCTTCTGGAGCCAATCCTTTTGCATGTGTAGCGGCTGGAATAGCTTCATTATGGGGGCCAGCGCATGGTGGCGCTAATGAAGCCGTAATGAATATGCTTTTAAAAATTAAAAGGAATGCAAAAATTAAGGATTTTATTAATCGCGCTAAAGACCCAGAAGATCCTTTTAAATTAATGGGTTTTGGTCACAGAGTTTATAAAAATTATGATCCTAGAGCTTCGGTTATGAGAGACGCCTGTCATAATGTTTTAAATGAACTTGGAAGAAAAAATAATCCATTTCTAGCAATAGCGCTTGATTTGGAAGACGCAGCTTTAAATGATAGCTACTTTATAAAGAAAAAATTATATCCAAATGTAGACTTTTATTCTGGTATTTTACTTTGGGCTCTTGGATTTCCACTTTCAATGTACACTGCCGTATTTGCTGTTGCTAGAACAGTGGGTTGGGTTGCGCATTGGAAAGAAATGATTGAAGACCCGACAAGAAAAATTTCAAGACCAAGACAACTATATACTGGGCATAAAAAAAGAGATTATATAGAATTAGATAAGCGTCAAAAAAGAAAATCAATAATTAAGGCAATATCATCGATTATTAAAAAAGGATATCAAAAATCTTAGATAATTTCCTTTACTGCTGACATGCTTGGAAGTTCATTATTATAATTTTTAAGTTTTGCTAGTGATTTTTTAGCATTTAAAACATGTTTTTTTGAATATGATTTATCTTTTATTAATTTAATTATTTCTCCTGCTATTAAATTAGGGCGGCATTTAAATTGTAGAAATTCAGGAATTATATATTTTTTTTCTAATATGTTTAACAAGTTAGCGTACTTTATTTTAACAAATATTTTAGCGATTAAATATGTAAGAAAATTAATTTTATATATAACAATAGTTGGAATAGCAAAATAACTTAATTCAAGCGTTGCAGTTCCTGATGAGGCAATAGAAACATCGCTTATTTTAAAAGCATCATATTTATCATTCTCTTTTATATTAGAATAAGGAAAATTAAATCGGTAATTATTAAAATATTTTTTTAAATGGGGTAAAATATAAAATAAAACATGAGGATTAATATTTGAATTTTGTTTGAGAAATTTAATTGTTTTAATTAACACAGGTATGCTTTTTTTTATTTCTGAAACTCTACTACCTGGTAAGAATGATAAAATTTTACATCCTTTTTTAATTTTATATTTTTTGTAAACATCTTTTTTGCTTAATTTAATTTGTTTATTTATTTCATAAACTGGGTGACCTACAAAATTAGTGCTTAAATTATATTTAGTAAAATATTTTTTTTCAAATGGTAGAATTGTAAGAAGTTTATCAGTATATTTTGATAAATACTTTGCTCTACCACTTCTCCATGCCCATACAGTAGGTGCTACATAATGAATTTTCTTAGTAAATGGCAATATATTAGAAATTTTTTTTAGTATTCTAAAATTAAAATCAGGACTATCAATAGTCACTAAAACATTTGGTTTAACTTTAATTAAGTCTTTTTTTGTTTTGTTTAATAGAGACATTACTTTAAATATTTTTGGCAAAATCTCAAATATTCCTAATATTGATAATTCTTTGATTGGAAATAAACTTTTTTTTAAACCAGATTTAATCATTTTCTCCCCTCCTATACCATATAGTTTAACCTTACCTTTCTTAGCTTTAATTAAAGATTTGATGAGGTTGGATCCAATAACATCTCCTGATGGTTCAGTTGCTATTATATAAACTTTTAACTTTTTATTAATCATATGAAAAAATAAATTTATCTTTAGTTACATTTTCAATATCAACAGACAAAATAACTTTTTTTATCTTTTTAAGGTATTTTAAAGTTTTATTTTTATCCATAATAATCGTAGAGTTAGCATTAAGAACTATATACTTAATATTTGTTTTAGCTAGTTTTTTTAATGTTTCAAAACCAAATGTTGGTAAATCTACTCTTATATCTTGATTTAATTTCTTAATTTTTATAAATAAATAACTGTTTTTATTATATTTATTATTAAATGATTTCTGAATTAACAAATCTGTCCCTCCCCTATCTTCTTTTAGAATAATTTTGCTCTTTGATGTTATTACACTTTGACCTAAATCTTTTTTAGTCCAACTAACAGTTTTTTTAAGTAATTTTGTTATTATTTTTATATCTTTTTTTGGAATTTTATTTCCATACACACCCTTCTTTAAAAAAAACTTTTTTGTTATATCTGAAAGTCCTATAACTTTAAATCCTTCGTTTTCAAAAATATTTACAACATTTCTTAGAATTACATCATCTGTTTTTTTAAAAAAAATAAATTTAAAAACTTTAAATAAAGTCCATAAATCTGGTTTTAATTGACTAAGACTTGGTCTATTTAATGATCCTAAGAATAAAATGTTTTTAATATTATTTCTTTTTAAAATTCTTATTGCTTTAGCGCCCTGCCCCATTGCTAAAGAATAACTGTTAAAATTTTTAAATATTTTATAATCAGAGAATCCTTTTATTGATAACACGATAAATTTTAAATTTTGTTTATTTAAAAGCAAAGATACTTTGTATGGTAATTTTCCAGCTCCAGCAATAATAGCAATATTGTTAAACATTTTTTTGTTTTGGCTGACAAATTGCTCTTGATGATTTATTTTTAATAAATCTAACTATATCCATTACAACTTTATTTTTTTTATATATTTTTATTGCGTCCTTTAGTCTTTCAAATTCAGTTCCTTCAATAGAAAAGATAAGTCTAAAAGCAGTTCTTAAATCATGTATTTGTTTTCTATTAAAACCTCTTCTTTTTAAACCAATTATATTTAAACCGGATAAATGGGCACGATTTCCAACTACAGAACCAAAAGGAATTACGTCATTTTCAACTCCTGACATCCCTCCAATCATTGCATGTTTTCCTATTCTAACAAATTGGTGCACAGCTGATAAACCACCAATTATAGCAAACTCATCTATTTTAACATGACCACCTAAAGTAGCATTATTTGCCATAATAACGTTATTGCTAATTATACAATCATGAGCAATATGTGAAGCAACCATAAAAAGACAATTGTTACCAATTTTTGTTAATCCTCCCCCACCTTTTGTTCCAGGATTAATTGTAACATGTTCACGAATTTTATTATTTTTTCCTATTATTAACCTAGTTTTTTCACCATGAAATTTAAGATCTTGAGGAATAGTGCCAATTGAAGCAAAGGGAAATATTTCAGTTCCTTCATCAATAATAGTATCTCCTTGAATATTTACATGAGAATGAATTTTTACATTATTTTTAATTTTTACATTAGATCCAACTATTGAAAAAGGCCCAATAAAAACGTTACTACCTAGTTTTGCTTTTTTATTTATTATTGAAGTTTTGTGGATACTATTTTTCATTCATTAAAAAATAGTTAGAGTTAATATAAAAGCAATTAACTGTTTGTTACAAATTGCTACTTAACAATCATTGCTGAATATGTTGCATCAGCAACTCTAGTATTACTAACTTTTGCTTCACCAGAAAATTTCCACACCAAGCCACGATGTTGTTTCTTTTTTACATATAAAATAAGATTTGAATTTGGTAAAACTGGTTTTCTAAATTTAGCGTTATCTAAACTCATAAAATAAACCAATTTATTATCAGAAGTCATTTTTAAAGAATGCATAACTAAAACTGACGCGGTTTGAGCTAAAGCTTCAATAATAAAAACGCCAGGCATTATCGGTTTTTTAGGAAAGTGACCTTTAAAATAATGATCGTTGTTTTTTATTTTTTTTTCACCAGTAGCAATCTCAAATGGTTTAATTATTTTAACTTTATCAATTAAAAGCATAGGTTCCCTATGGGGAATTAATTTTTTTATATCATTTAAGTTTAATTCTATATTATTTTTCATTTTTATTTTTTGTTAATTTTTTTAAAACTATGGTTTGTCTATGCCAATCATTTATTGGCACAGATGGAATACCACCAACTGTTATGTCATCATTTATATTTTTCATGACACCAGATTTTCCTGCTATTTTAACATTGTTTCCAATTTTTAAATGTCCGGCAATACCTACTTGTCCTCCAACCACTACATTATTTCCAATTTTAGTGCTTCCAGATATTCCTGATTGTGCAACTAATACACAATTTTTTCCTAAAACAACATTGTGTCCAATTTGAACTAAATTATCTAATTTTGTTCCTTCACCTATAATAGTGTCAGGGCCTGTTCCTCTATCAATTGTACAATTAGAACCAATTTCAACATTATCCTTTATTATAACTCTTCCAAGTTGAGGAATTTTTAAATTAATATTTTCACTTTGAGCAAAACCAAAACCATCTTGTCCCAATCTAACACCGTTATGAATTTTAACATTTGATCCTATTATAGAATACGCAATAGTGCAATTTGGACCAATAATAGTATTTTTCCCAATTGTGACTCCAGATAAAATTACAGAATTTGCACCAATTAAACAATTAGGACCAATTGTAACATTGCTTGATACAACAGCGCCTGGTCCTATTTGAACTGTTTTATCATAGTTAACATTATTTTCGACATGAGCTTTTGGATGTACACCAGCAGTAATATTTTTAGAAGGATAAAAAGCATTAGCGATTAGTGCGAATGAATGATATGGGTTATCACTAATAAGGTGGACCATTTTTTTTGGAGCAATTCTAATAAAATCTTTTTTAAAAAAACACGCGCCTGCTTTAGTTTTTTTAAATTGATCAATATAATTTTTATTGTCTAAAAAACTTACATTATTTTTTTTTGCTTCATTTAAACTAGCAATGTCATCAAACACTAAATTTTTATCTATATTATTAGGTAATGATATATTAGCTAATTTAGATATATTTTCTAAAGTAAGCTTCTTACTTTTTGGAAAAAATTTTGAATCAGCCATAAATAAAATTAAGGTGAAACATTAACTGTTACACTACTTAATTCTTTATCTAATTCTTCAACAACTTTATCCGTTATATCAATAGAAGTATCGCCTAAAATAACCGCAGTCTTTCTAAAGACAGCGCTGATTTTATCAGTTTCTATTATTTTTTTTACGATAACTTCAACTTTTTCTTCTATTTGATTAACAGCCTTTTTTTCAGCTACCGATAATGCTTTTCTTTTATTTTGGCTAGATTTATTAAATTCTATAACAACTTTTTCAAAAGCATTCTTTCTGTCTGAAAAAGCTTCAGGTGTTAAGGTAGCCTTTTGTCTTAAAAGCTCCTCTTCTTGTTTTTGTATTTCTTTTTGCCTTTTTTTATCTTCATCGGTGTATTTTTTAGCAATAGCATTTAATTGATCCTTCATACTAATTGCTGCTTTTGAATCTTTTAATAATTGCACCACATCTAAAGTTGCAATCTTGTCTTGAGAATAAGATGTTGAACTAAAGAAAACGATAAATAAGAAAGATAATATATATTTAAGTTTTTTCATAATTAAAATCCTGCTCCAAAATTAAATTTTAAAAATTGTGTTCTGTCAAAATCCTCCTTCATAACCGCATGAGCAAAATCTACTCTCACAGGGCCGAATGGAGATTTCCATTGTACACCAAAACCAACTGAAACTCTAGGGCTAGTTTCATCTTTAATTTTTCCTTGACCATTTTCATCAATTTCAGTTGCTGCACCAGCAATACCAAAAAATGCTCCAGTTATACCTAATTGCGGTGAAATTCCAGGAATTGGAACCTGTAATTCAGTTCTTACTGTATACATTAAGTTACCTCCTAAAGCATCTTTATTAGCAACACTAGTATCTCTTGGTCCTATACCTGCTTGCTCAAAACCTGGGAAAGAATCGCCACCTAAAAAATATCTATCTTTAAGTTTAACATCATCGTCATTGTAACCAAATATGTAGCCTCCTTTTAAATGAGTAGCAAATACATAATCATCATAAACTGAATAGAAGAATGAATGTTTTAAATCGGTTTTAAAATAACTTACTGTACCACCAAAACCAGCTACTTTATTTGAAACAGACCATTCAGACCCTTTAGTTGGATTTAATCTATCATTTATTCCATAAAAACTAAGCCTATGTGATAATGATGATGTTTTATAATTACCTTTTTGGTTTAAAATAAAATCAGAAGCTCCCGATTTAACACCTTCAATTTCTTCATCCTTAAAAGAGTAGTTCCAAGAATGTCTAGTTCTTTCTGTTATCATGTATCCTAATCTTAAACCAGCACCAATAGTATCGTTGTCAAAGGAACTTTCATCAGCAAATGTTGTTTTAATTTTAAAAACATCTACACCTAAATTAATATCTTTATTCCTAAAATAAGGTTCTGTAAAACCAAAATCTAGTTGAGTAGCTCTCTCTGCTAAAGTAAATTTAGCTCTTAGATCTTGCCCTTTTCCTAAAAAATTTCTTTCCGAAATTCCTACATTTGCCAAAGCTCCATTTGTACTTGAAAAACCTCCACCAATTGAAAATTGACCTGTTTGTTTTTCTTTAACATTAAAAACAATATTTGTTCTATCTTTTTCCTTAGTTTGTTTTTTATTTGAATTTACAACATCAAAAAAACCTAGATTCCTAATTCTTTGTTCTGATCTTTTTAACTTCTCATTACTAAAACTATCACCTTCATTAAATCTCATTTCTCTTCTTATTACTTTATCTTTAGTTCTATTGTTTCCTTTAATATCTATTCTACTTACATAGATTTTTTTTGATTTGTCTATTTTAATTACAACATCAATCTCGTTTTTATCCTTTACTTTATTTAAATTAGGTCTGACATTTAAGAAGGCGTAACCAAAGTTACCTCCGTACTCTTTTATACTTTTAACAACTTGATCAACTTTATCTATACTATATTTTTTTCCCTGAAGATTTTTTGTTAAATCTTCAATATTTTCTTTTTTTAACTCTTTAAAATTTGCATTGTCTATTTTGACATTTCCAAATTTATACACATCTCCTTCTTCAACGCTATATGTAATAAAAAAACCTGTTTTGTCTTTTGTGAGTTCAGCAACAGCTGATATAATCCTAAAATCTGCATACCCTTCTTGTAAATAATATCTTCTTAATAAGTCTTTATCATAATTTATTCTATCAGGATCATATATATCTCCGGAAGATAGTAATCTCCATAACTTAGATTCCTTTGTGGAAACAATACCCTTTAGTCTTTTGTCAGAAAAAACTTTATTTCCTAAAAATTTTATTCCTTTTATCTTTGTTTTATTTCCCTCATTTATGTTGAATGTAATATCAATTCTATTTTGTGATAAAGTGCTAATTTTAGTTTCTATTTTTGCTGAGAAATATCCCGATCTTTTATATAGATCACGAATAATATTTACGGCACTTTGCAATTCTTTTTGTTGAAAGACATTTCTAGATTTTAATTGAATTTCTTCTACTATGTTTTCTTCTTTAATTTTTTTATTTCCAAAGAAATAAACATTATTAATCATTGGATTCTCTTTAATAATTACAATTAAATTATTTTTTGAAACTCTGAATTTAATATCTTCAAAAAGGCCTAATTTATACATTTCTTTTAATCTTTTATTTAATATTTCATAATTTACTCCACTTCCTTTTTGTAAACCTAAATAAGATATTATTGTTTCGGTATCAATTCTTTGATTGTTTTTGACTATTATCTCATTAACAATAATTTTCTTATTTGAAGCAGAAAAGCTAGGATTAAATATAAATGTGCAAAGAAAAATTAGAAATAAAATCTTTGAAAATTGAAAATTCATTGTCAGAAATTAATTAAATTAATTATATCATTATAAGTTAAAAAAACAGCTAATGTTATAATAACAGCAAAGCCAAATTTATAAATTTTTTCTTGAATATTTTTATTAACAGGCCTTCCAATTAAGAATTCAACAGTATACATTACTAAATGGCCTCCATCGAGCATTGGTATGGGGAATAAATTAATTAAACCAATGCTTATAGATAACAATATTATTAAATTAATAAAAGAAAGAATTCCAGCTTCTAAAAATTGCCCTGATATTTGAGCGATTTTTATTGGGCCTCCAATGTCTTCCTTAGAACCTTTTCCAATTATTAAAAGATATAAACCTTTCAATGTTAATGAGCAAATCTCGTAAGTTGATTTAGTTCCTAAATAAACTGATTGATAAAAAGGATATTTTTTTTGAACATGATCATAAGATGAAATACCTATTTTTGGAATTTTTCTTTTTTGACCATAATGGACTTCTTCTACAAATTCAGGCTTAATTTTTTTTAAAATTATTTCATTATTTCTTTTTATATCAAAATTTATAAACTCTTTTTTTTGATAAATTAATAGGTACGTTGGTATATCTCTAAAATCATCAATAGATTTATTTTCAATTTTTATGATTTGATCATCTTTTCTTAAATCTACTTTGCTTGCAGGACTATTATTTTCAACTTCATTAATTATAGGTGGCGTAATTTGTTTTCCAATAAATGTATACAAAAAAGCCAAACATATTATTGCAAAAATAAAGTTTGCAAGTGGACCGGCAGCAACAATGAGAAATCTTTGATAAATTTTTTTATTACTAAAAGCATACTGTTTTAATTGAGATGGTATTTTTTTTTTTGAAAATATATCTTCACCGTACATTTTTACATAACCACCAAATGGGAGAAGACTTATTTTCCATCTAGTACCTCTTTTATCATTCCATCCAATAATTTCTTTACCAAAACCAATAGAAAAAGTTTCTACTTTTACTTTATTAATGATTGCAACTATGTAATGTCCAAATTCATGAACAAAAACTATAATTGATAAAAGAATAATGAATGCAAAAAAATATAAAAATATATTATTTAATATTTCCATTAATTTTATAAATATACTCTCTAGTTATTTCTCTAACATTTTTATCTGCTGAATAAATATTATCAACATTTTTAATGTTAAATTTAATTGGCATGGATAAAAGTTTTTTTATAACTTTTTGGATGTCCATAAATTTAATTTTTTTTTCTAAATAGAAACTAACTGCAATTTCGTTTGCAGCATTAAAAATAAGTGGCTTTACGCCTCCTTTTTTTAAAACATAATAAGCCATATTAATAGAACTCTTTAAATTATTGTTAATTTTTTCAAAAGTTAATTTTTTGGTTTTTAACAAATCTATTATTGAAGTATTATAATTATTTCTATCGGGCCAGTTTAGAGCGTAAAAAATTGGTATTCTCATATCATGATGACTTAGCAATGCAGAAGAGGAACCATCAACAAAATTAACTAGACTGTGAATTATAGATTCGGGATGAACTACGACATTTATTTGGTTTAATTTAAGATTAAATAAATAATAAGCTTCAATTATTTCAAATGCTTTATTCATTAAAGTAGCGGAATCTATAGTTATCTTTTTTCCCATTTTCCAATTAGGGTGATTTAAAGCATTATTTAAAGTTGCTTTTTTTAATTGAGATAGGTTATATTTTCTAAATGGTCCACCTGATGCAGTTAAAGTAATAGATTTAACATTTTCAGGTTTCTTAAAATCACATAATTGAAAAATCGCATTATGTTCTGAATCTACAGGTATTAATTTACAATTAGATTTTGATAATTCTTTCATAAAATAATTTCCTGCTGAAACTAAACATTCTTTATTTGCCAAACATAACTTAGTACATTTTTTAATCGAATTTATTGTTGGTTTTAAACCTGCAATACCAACAATTGAAGCAACAACTATATCACTTTTATATTCAGTAGATTCCAAAACACCGTCGTCACCTGCTAAAATTTTTATTTTTTTTCCAAATAAATTATTTTTTAGTTGTTTATATTTTTTTTTATTTTGTATAGCAACAACTTTAGGTTTTAATAAATAAGATTGTTTAGATAATAAATTGATATTATTTTTAGATGTTAATGAAACAATTTTAAATTTTTTATTATTTGACTTAATAACATCAACGGTGTTGCTACCAATTGATCCTGTGGATCCAAGAATTGAAACAGTTTTATTTAATGACATATTAATTATTTTTTTTAAAAGAAATATTGTATAAAAAATAAAGCAATAAGGCCAAAACTTATAGAGTCATATCTGTCTAAGAAACCGCCATGGCCTGGTAAAATATTACTAGAATCTTTTTTGTTAAATTTTCTTTTTAATTTTGATATTAATAAATCTCCAATAAAACTTATCAGTGACACTGATACAGATAAAACAAATATATTTAAAATACTTAATGAATTAATAAATATTTCAAAAAAAACTACGCCTAAACATGAGCCGGAAATAATACCAAGAATTGTACCTGAATATGTTTTTGATGGACTTATTTTAGGAAATATTCTTGGACCTTTAATTAAATTTCCAAATAAAAAAGAAAAAATGTCTGTGGAGCAAATTATAGATAATAACCATAATATATAGTAATTTCCATTTTCTTCATTTTTTATCTCAAAGAAAACAATTAGAGGAATGGATATATATATAAATCCATAAAATAACCATATCAAATCATCATTTTTAATTTTATTAAAAATTAATTTTGAAAAAATTAATAAAGATAGAATTATTGAAAACAATATAGAAAAAAAGAAATTTGTTAATGTAGAAAAAAAAACATTAAATAGAACAAAAATTATGAAAATATAAAGATAATTTTTTTTGACATTTCTTTGTGTAATAGAAAACCATTCATATGACAAAATAATTGAAGTTAAATATATAATTAATTTTGAAGAAAAATTATTGTAAAAAGTTGAATAAAAATAAATAACTAATAAAAAAATAGCAGTTGTAAACCTTTTAAAGAAATTATTACTGATAAATTTATTTTTATCTAGATCCATACCTTCTAATTCTTTTGGAATATTGTTTTAGAGCTTCAACAAAATGTTTTCTTTTAAAATCAGGCCATAAAATATCAAGAAAAACTAGTTCGGTATAAGCTAATTGCCATAGCAAAAAATTACTTAATCTTTTTTCTCCACTTGTTCTTATTAATAAATCGGGATCTGGGATATCTTTTGTAAATAAATTCAAAGAAATAGTTTTTTCATTAATAACAAATTTTCTTTTTAAAAATTTATTAGCAATTTTTTTTACAGCATTAGATATTTCTGATCTGCTTCCATAGTTTAAAGCAAATATTAAATTCAACCCGGTATTTTTAGATGTTAATTTCTGATATTTATTTATTTTTTTAACTATATCCTTTGGAAGCTTTTTTCTATCACCAATCATTTTTATTGAAATATTATCTTTCATTAATTCATTTATCTTATTAGAAAGATATTTTCTTAATAATTTCATTAAAAAATTAATTTCTTTTTTTGGTCTTGACCAATTTTCAGATGAAAAACTAAATAATGTTAAAAATTTAATATTAAAAAACTTTGCTGAATCAACAGCATTTTGTATGGAATCAATACCCTTTTCATGCCCCTTAAATCCTGATAGTTTATGTTTTTTAGTCCATCTATTATTACCATCCATAATAATGGCTACGTGATTTGGTATGATTCTTTTTGTTTTTAATCTTGTAACCATTAAATCTGCATAATTTCATTCTTTTTGTCTTCAAAAGACTTATCTATTTCTTTTATTTTTTCATCTGTAATCTTTTGAATGTCATCAGACAATGATTTTTGTTCATCTTCAGATATTATATTGTTTTTTTGCTCATCTTTAATTTTATCCATAGCATCTCGTCTAATATTTCTTATGGAAATTTTTGATTCCTCAGAAAATTTAGAAGCAACTTTTACAAGCTCAACTCTTCTTTCCTCAGTTAAATCTGGTAATGGAACTCTTATTAATTGACCATCAGTACTAGGATTTAATCCA
>TARA_B100000686_G_scaffold351848_1_pt1 | contig 26386 bp, 25 predicted proteins | sample TARA_B100000686 | Tara Oceans TARA_B100000686 (sample SAMEA2622733) | marine metagenome | biome: marine biome (ENVO:00000447); feature: marine epipelagic mixed layer (ENVO:xxxxxxxxx); material: "saline water (ENVO:00002010), including plankton (ENVO:xxxxxxxx)" | depth 150 m | reverse complement strand
GGAGGTGGTTACATCGGGAGAATCCTTCGTGGTTTTCAATGACCAGAGGTTCGACTACTTCGAGCATGATGGGGGGGCTGGAATACTTCATCCCGTCCTAAGTGAGGACTCCGGAGAGCCAATTGTGGATATTGCGATCGCTATGGACTCAACCGGGCAGAATCATCTTGCTATGTTATTTGGCAACCAACTCAAGCTAATTGACACACAAGATGGCTCAACTGAGACATTGCTATTGGAGGCTAACTCATCAGTAGTCGCCTCTTCAGGCCCTCTAATCGCTATTTCAGAGCTTTCCGAATTCGGACCTCTTGTAAACATCACTTCCATTGAGTCCGATCTAATCATCACCATCCCACTCGACCCAAGCTCTTCAGAGAGAACCGACCAGTCCATAGCAAACTCCGGAGTAGTCCTTGATTTTCATAACTCATCAGTTGTTGAGTTGGTTATGGACGCAAACTGGCTAGTTGCAACAGTAGACGTAGGCCCTTTCAATCGTACAATTCTGGTTGATACAATTTCGATTAATCAGACCCACATCTCAAATCCGCGTTGGGACTCGTCATCCCCCAGCGTTGGAAACGGTAAGGTCGCATTCCTCCAGGTTACAAGAGACGACCTGTCAGTATCTGGCGAAGGAGAAGATAGGAACAATGATGTTTACGTCCATGACCTAGAAACTGGGGAGACAGTACAACTAACATTCGACGAGGAAGTCGACCAGTCACAGCCCCAGATTCTCTTCGAGAGCCTTGCTTGGATCCAGAATGATGACGAAGACGACAAGGAGGTTGTCCTACACCTATTCACAGACACAATTGAGCCTAGGAACTCCCTTTTGCTCCAGGCCTCAATCTTGGCACTCTTGCCATTGATATTTCTATGGGCGCTCCAGACCTATGGCGAGGAATCCCGAGTCACTCGGCGAGTCTGAACATCTCATCCAGGCTCTTTGATGCCCTTCTGATGGTCTCCTCGTTCAAATCCACAATCTGCTCCGGATAAGGGTCACTTAGTGCTTGCAGGATGTCCTCTAGCTGAGTCCTCTTCATGTGTCTGCACATTACGCAGGAACCTATCAGGTTCAGGTGATCTTTCGTCTCTGCGAGAATCCTGTCTGCAGTGCCACATTCGGTGATAAGCATCAGGTCCCTCTTTCCCTCGCTAGCCAGCCTAATCGCTTCTTCCTTTAGCAGCTCGCTGCTTCCCACGAAGTCACTCTCATTTAGGACGTCAGAATCGCACTCAGGGTGACTGAGAACATGTAGGTCTATCCCATGTTCAGACATGTTTCCTTTCCAAGTTCTGATTTTCTCACCTGTGAACTCTGCATGAACCTCGCACTCTCCATCGAAGATAATCACCTCCTTCTTCCCCCTGAGCGAATTCTGCAAGTGCCTCCCCATGAATCGATCGGGGACGAAGATTAGCTTGTCACCCGGGAGCCTCTCGCATATTCTCAGATAGTTGCTACTCGTCACACAGACATCGCACTCAGCTTTCACAGCAGCGCTGGTGTTGATGTAGCAGACAACCGGGACGCCGGGAAATCTCTCCTTTAGTCCAATTATATCCTCAGCGCCGATCCCATCACTCAGTGAACATCCTGCATCTGGAGATGGATGAAGCACCTTCTTGTGGGGGCTGACTATCTTGGCAGTCTCAGCCATAAATCGAACGCTGGAAAATAGGATAGTCTGTTGGGGGGCATCTCTGGCCTCCTTGGAAAGTGCGTAGCTGTCTGCTACAGAATCAGCTACGCCGTAGGTGATATCTGGAGTCTGATAGGAATGTGCTATTAGGAACACGTCCCTTTCCTTCTTCAGCCTGTTAATTTCTAGAGTCATGGGCGCAAGAGACCTGCAGATATCAATGCTCCAGCGCATTGGCTGCTTGATGGCGTACTGAAGCCTAATCGCCTCCCCTTCTATCTCTGACTCCGAATAGCCGAATGTCCCCACTACTCCACGAGGAAGCGGGGCCGCAGGCATGTCCAGAACCATGTTGACCAGTCAATCGACAGAGTGCAACCGCTTTGAAGTCATCTAGCATCGGGTATGCATGGCAGATGGTCAGGTTCCGGCGTGGAAGCCAGATGAAGTAATCCACGAGGGTGCGGAAGCCACTGTTACCGGGGGCTCTTGGATGGGCAATAGAGCTGTTCTGAAGGTCCGAAGGCCCCGGAGTTACAGGCACCCCGATCTAGACCGCAGGCTTACAAGGCAGAGGCTAGCAGCTGAGGCAAGGATCCTATCTAGGCTATCCTCCGAAGGCTTTCCCTCTCCAGACCTAATGTTTCTGGACCAGAGAAGCTCGTCAATTCTGATGTCCAGGATTGAGGGATCACCCCTCCATGACCTCCTAAAGTCGGGAGAAGCAGGTCCACCCCAATTGACTCAGTTAGGCGCTCTGATCCGAAGCCTCCACGAAGTTGGAGTCTCCCATGGGGACCTTACTACACACAACGTAATGGTTGGCCCACACGGCAATCTACATCTAATCGATTTCGGCCTTTCAAGACAGTCCCCCGAACTTGAGCAGCTCGGTCTTGACCTCCAGGTCCTAAATGAGTGCCTAGGTGCTAGCCATTCCGCAATTCCAGATGGAATGGAAACCGTCTGTGACGGGTATCTAGGTGGAGAGAGCGAGGAATCTGAAGTACCAACCGCCCATGATGTGGTCGAGAGGTTCCGAAAGATCACTGGAAGAGTCAGGTACCATGGATAGTGAAGAAATGGAAATTCTCTTCGCGACAGGAAATTCTCACAAGGTTTCTGAGGCGTCGGAAACTCTAGCAAAATTCGGATATTTGGTTTCACAGCTGAAAATCGATGGGCAGGTCCCAGAATTGCAAGAACCTCAAGCAGACGGAATAGAGGAAGTTGCGCTGTCTAAGATCATGCAGGCCCGGGAATTGGTCAGCGGGACTGAAATGGAGAAGTCTGCTATTCTTGTTGAGGACTCGGGGATTTTCATTGAGTCTCTCGATGGTTTCCCGGGCCCATACTCGTCCTATGTCGAAAGAAAGATCGGTCTTGGAGGTATTCTCAATCTGCTCCGAAAGGAGGGAAATAGAAGGGCCGAGTACAGGGCAGTAGCTGCAATCTCACTTGAAGGAGAGACGATCAGTGCTAAAGGGGTGTGCTCTGGAACGATTTCTGAGGAAATTTTGGGAGGAATGGGCTTCGGGTATGATCCCATTTTCATTCCCGATGACGGGGACGGGCGAACCTGCGGGGAGCTTTCTCCAGTTGAGAAGTCTGCGATCTCGCATAGAGGTAGGGCGCTAAAGGCGCTTTCAGAACTCCTCAATCTCCCGTCAAAGTGAATAGACGCGCTCCTCCGTGCAGGTGTGTAGCATGGCATCGGCGGCGACTCGACTTCTTCTTTGGGTGACTACCATAGCCTCGGTACCGCTCTACTTTGTCCTTATTGTCCCTGAGGGCCTTCTAATGCAAGTAGCAGGAGGGGTTCTGATCCTTCTTCTCGTCTCCCTATTGCTGTTCACGGGTCGGCGGCCAATTCCCGCTGCTCAAACTAAATCGCCTGTAGTCATAGAGCAGGGCTCGGGTTTCGGGGACATCGAACTGCCACCAGCAGTTCTATCTGAGGAGAGTACCGGCGAAATCCGGGACGCAAAGATCCGCAGAAGCAGGGGGAGGAAAACCTCTCCCGAACCTCCCCTACCTGCACAGTCTGAACAACTCCCCCCTCTGCCATCGCCAGTTTCTATGGATGAAGGGCCAGTACTAGTTGCCCCGGGAGATGATGTCGAGGGTGTTGCAAGGGTACACGTGGCTAGTTCTGATCCGGAGCTGCAGGCGGAGGCGGAAGTCGACCAATACCTCGCTCAGCAGAGAGCTAGAAGGTCGGTATTCAGAGAGAGGCTGTATCACGAGAGGAGAATCGAGAAATCCAAGAGGCTTGCAGAGCAGGCAAGAAAGTGGACCGATTTGGAGGACGGGGAGGACCTGTCCACCTTGACAAGTATTCCTGGACATGGCTTGGCAGTGATGTACGAGCCAGAGGACCCCGATCCAACTATTCCCCAAGGTGTCTCTTATGTCAGGATAGACGATGAGAGGGTATTGAAAGTCAGAATTTCTTTGGACGTTCCCGGAAGCCCAGATTCAGTAGAGGAACTGGAATCCGAACAGCCGATGGACGAGTCTTCCATGCCCCTCCCCCCGGCTCCAGGGGTGGCAATGCCCCCGCCACCTCTACCAGACCTGCCGCCTCCAGTTAGGCCAGACGAGTAGATTAGTGATACGTTGAAGCGGTGTGCCTCCCTCGCTGTGACATGGCTGCTCAGGTCCTGATTGTGGAGGATGTAAGCGTTAAGGGATCTAATCCGGCAGGAGGGGTCATCTCGGTCTGGACACTAAACCGCCCAGACAAGCTAAACGCCCTAAACTCACAGTCTCACTCGGCAATCAAGGACCAGTGCGTAAGGGTAGAGTCGGACGATAACGTCCGGTGCGTAGTAATCCGTGGGGCCCTCCCCGAAGAGCAGCCAGAGGAGGGGAAGAGGCCCAAGCCGCCAGCCTTCGCCGCCGGAGCGGACATTTCTGAATTCGTCGGCAAAAACGCTGACGACGTGCGCGCGTTCTTCGAGGACAACGCGTGGGAGGCAGTATGGAACATTTCCAAGCCAACCATAGCTATGGTGGACGGATTCGCCTTGGGGGGTGGTACAGAACTGGCCCTTTCATGCGACATCAGGATTGCATCCGACAGGTCAAAATTCGGACAACCAGAGATTAACCTAGGCCTAATCCCCGGAGGAGGCGGGACGCAGAGGCTTTGCCGGCTAATCGGGTACGGCAAGACAATGGAGATAGTTCTCTCTGGAGGTATGATTTCTGCCGAAGAAGCTCTTCGCATGGGTATAGTTAACAGACTCGTATCACCAGAAGATCTAGATTCATCTACAATGGCGCTTGCAGAGGAGATTGCCCGCAAGTCACCATACGTCACAAAGGTAGCCAAGCGAGCAGTGAGGGGGGCATTAGATCTCCCCTTCTCAGAGGGTGTGCTCATGGAAAGGTCCGAGTTCGTCGCTTTGTTCGACACTGAGGACAAGGAGATCGGGGTTCGAGCGTTCCTAGAGAGGTCAGACCCAGAGTGGGTAGGTCGATAGATATCTAACTCAGGAAATTAGAAACGACTCTCTGGAGATTCCTCTGCTTAGTGGGATCAATTAGTAACCATCCTGATTGGGAGCCAGTGGCAATCATCTCCTCTTGTATCGCCCTAATCCGCCCAATGTTTCCGAGATAATGATCCACCTTCTTGCCATTGTGCTTCTCCCTGTTTACAATCATACTTCTGTGCCTTTCCTCGTCCGCCACGTACAGGACGATCCCTGCCGCTGATCCCCCAGATTCTCTCCAAGAATCAATCAATTTCCTGTTGGGGTAGAAGTGCACCCCTTCCATCAGGAGGTCAATACCTTTCCCCAGAGCCCTTGAGATAACGGCCTGAACTGCATCATGGACAGCATCCACAGCCCCTCTCCAGTCATCTTCTGCTGAGCCACCCGCATCCTCAAATGAAGATCTGTGCAGTGCCGGTCTTTCCAGGGGGGAGTGCTGGGTTCGCAGCACTTCCCTCACTGTATCTGTGGCAGCAGTCTTCCCGAACCCCAAAGAAGACCTCAGCTCGGCTGCCATTGTCGACTTACCTACCCCGCTGGTCCCAGTGATAATCAGAAGCCGAGGCACCATCGGTCCACCTATCGCTGGATTGATTTGATCTCTAGGAACTCCTCTAGCCCATGGACTCCGAGCTCCCTTCCTAATCCAGATCGCTTGTAGCCTCCGAAGGGAGCAGTCACGTTGAACGCACCGCCGTTTATGCTTACTTGTCCAGTGCGAATTCTTCTAGCCACACGAATTGCCCTCTCCTCGTCCCCCGACCAGACACCACCTGAGAGCCCGTATTCGGAGTCGTTTGCCAGCTCTATCGCTTCATCCTCACTTGAGTAAGTGGTTATCGAAAGTACCGGTCCGAAGATTTCCTCTCTGAAGATTGTCATGTCAGGGGTAACGTCTGCAAATACTGTTGGCTTTACGTAGAAGCCGCATTCTAAACCATCTGGAAATCCTTCTCCTCCTGCAACTAGGGTCGCCCCTTCCTCTATCCCACTCGAGATGAATGAAGAAACACTCTCCTGCTGCCTCTTGGAAACGAGCGGCCCGCACCGGACCCCCTCCTCCATGGGGTCGCCTACTGTGTATCGCCCTATCTTGCTGGAGATTACGTCTATGACCTCGTCTCTGGAATCCTCCGGAATTAGAAGCCTCGTCAGTGCAGAGCACTCTTGGCCAGAGTTCCCGAAGCAGGCGTAGATTGCTGACGATGCCGCCCTTGGGATGTCTGCGTCGTCGAGAATGATGTTCGCGCTCTTGCCACCAAGTTCCAGTGTAACCCTCTTCACGGTGGGTGCGGCCAGCTCTGAAACCCTCACTCCCGCGTTAGTGGATCCGGTGAAGCTGACCATGTCAACCCCCGGATGGCTAGACATGGTCTCTCCGATCTCCCTACCATGTCCGGAGACCAGATTGAAAACCCCACTTGGAAGTCCGATATCGTCCATAATATCGGCTAGTGCGAATGCATTCAGCGGGGCTTCCTTGGACGGCTTCAGAACCATAGTGCACCCTGCAGCAAGAGCAGGTGCTACCTTCCCAATTATCTGATGCAGGGGGAAATTCCAGGGAGTGATCATAGCGACCACCCCTATCGGTTCCTTCACTACTAGAGAGTTCCTGACCTCTTCCTCCCAGACGAAACCTTCTAGGATTTTGGCGTATGATCGTGTTACTACCCTAGGAGTGCCAACCATAGCCATCCGAGAGTACTCGATGGGAGTACCGACTTCCGAGGTTATGAGGTTAGCTAGGTCCTCTGACCTATCCTTGATTACTCCGGATAGCTGGTTGAGTAAATCCGCCCTTTCTTCGACGGAGGAGCTAGACCAGGTGGGAAAGGCACTCTTTGCTCCTTCAACTGCTGCATTGACGTCCATCTCCCCCCCAACCGGAACGGATCCTATTGTCTGTTCAGAGGATGGATTGATCACTTCAATCGTTCCATCACCGCTTGGCTCCACCCATGTTCCGTCGATGTAGAGGTGCTGGCGGTCGTGCACGTTTGACCCAAACTGCGTCTTCTTATGATATTCATGCAATTCAATAGTCCATGCCCTCCCCCGGAGTCATGCCTGTTTCCACTGACAAGCTCGACGGAGGCGTTGCTCTGGTTACATTGTCTCCCGCGGCATCTTCCAATACATTCTCTCCGATCAACTTCGTGCCACTGGTAGCGTCTCTTGAAACCCTCTTGGAAGACCCATCCTGCAGATCAATAGTGCTGACTGGCTCGGGCAGGCTCTTCTCGGTAGGAGGTAACATTGACGACTTTTCAAGGGGGATTGAGGACGGAACAATCGGGCAGATAGTGAAGGAGATGACGGACAAGCTCCACCCTCTACTACTCCGAATACGGACATCTGACACTGTTTTCGTATGTGCCATAAACGGCTCAGCAGCTGGAGGGGGGCTAGGGATTGCGCTTTCAGCGGACTACAGGGTTTGTGCACCAGAGGCAAAGCTTGCTTCGGCCTTCTTCTCGCTGGGACTTCCCCCTGATGGGGGGATGACGTGGATCCTGCCTCGGCTGGTCGGCAATCAGGCTGCTAGGAGGTTCTTCTTCGATGGTGAGACATGGTCAGCGGAACAGGCCCTCGAAAACGGCGCAGTAGACGAGATCATCGAAGGGGAAGCTGTTGTAGAACGTGCTTTGGAGGTCGCCCGAAAATGGGGAAGTTGGTCCGAAAACAGCAGGAGAGGCACGAAGCAGCTTCTAGATGCCTCAACATCCACGTTCTTCGAGACTCAGCTACAGTTCGAGCAGTCCCTGATGGTAGCCTCATCCCAGACCAGTGACTTCGCCGAGGGAGTTACTTCCTTCCAGGAGAAGAGGGACCCCGAATTTGCTTTCAAAGAGGAGGAATAATTTGACTCGAAGGATTGTCATCATGCGTCATGCAAAGAGCAGTTGGGAAGAGCCCAGCCTAAGTGACCACGATCGTCCCTTGAATAATAGGGGTCTTAGGGACGCTCCAAGGGTTGCGGAAGAACTGAATGATAGGGGCTGGATCCCTGACCTAATCCTTGTAAGCAGCTCAAAAAGAACAATACAAACTCTGGATGGAATGTCCCATTGGTTGGGAAGCATCCCTTCGGAAGTCAGACAAGGGATCTACCATGCCAGCGTCCACGATCTTCTCTTGGAGCTAGAGGATATGGTGGATGACGGTACCACGATGATTCTTGGTCACAATCCCGGGTCCGAGATGCTGATCAACCACCTAACCGGTGAATGGCACACGATGCCGACGGCCGCTGCCGCACTTCTGACGGAATCAGGTGGAATGTGGGCCGTAGAAGATGTGATCCGCCCGAAGGAGATCTAGCCTCGGGGGTGCTCTGGTACCTGGTCCGTCCAGTTGGACATCTTGTTCAATGTGATTGTCACATTCGTGACCTCCCCGTTCTCCCAGTAGTCAACTGCGACAAAAGTTGGTCTATTTCCAACAATCTCCCAGCAGGTCAGTGTACGTTGAAGTAGAGTTTCGTAGTCATTGACATCGTTAGACCTAACCGGGTCCCCCTGCCCGTAAATGCTGCTAAGCCAGTTGTTGAGGTGCCATACCGGCTGATCACCGTCGCCCCTACCCACTCTGCAGGACATCTCACTCTGTTCTCTTTCCCCATACGGCGTGTCCCAGCTATGGGTCCAAGCGTGATGAAGCCAGGGGAATCGTTCGTCGTAATGATAGTCCCAGAAAACGACCAAGTTTGTCCCATTGAGCACCATCTCCCCAATGCTGGGCCAAGGCTCTCCGGCGGCATGGACGTAGACTCTGTCAAGCATCCCGGTCTTCTCGAAAAGATTCTCCACATGCTCGCCAGGTACGTAGTTCTCCAGCAACAGAGAAACTACGTCACCGGTGCTGTTGTTCATTAGCGAATTTAGTTTTCTTAGCCAGGCGAAGGCGTCAACTTCCGAGTATACGCATGGGTAGAATAGCGTAGAATCGGGATCACCATGGCAGAACCTGATGTCCTCAGGACTAGTTTCCTCCTTGGAAAGGTGATGAGTGTCTAGCATGAATGACCTAATTCCACCATCCCACTGGGCTTGAAGAGCAGTGTAGTGGTTTACTGCCATCCAGACTCCGTCCTCGATGGTGGAGAACGAGTTGTGTGTCTCAGGGAAAGTGAAGTTGTCATAAGATCTGAGGCAGTATCGGGGCATTCCGTGACATGTTATTCCGTCTCCTGGATCCTCAGGGTCAAGACCCATTTCTTCCTCCCACCAGTTGGGTAGCCCATCACCATCTTCGTCACCGTTCGGGTCTGGTTCATCGGTTGATGTGCATCCAGGAGAAAAGACGCATAGAAGGAGCAGTGAAGCCAGCCAAGGATGCCTCATTTCCTCATCACATCAGAGCCTCGTGGTGGTTTGGGACAAACGTCTGCTCTGACATCGGGGGCCTTACGTAACCCTTGGCGATCTTCCTTTCCGGTAGCTCAATGGGGGAGGGGGTCAGATCTTCGTAGTCAATCATGGTCAGCAGGTGTTTGATGCAGTTTAGATGAGCATGCCTCTTGATTTCGGAGTTTACGACAAACCACGGGGACTGCTTGGTGTCGGTGTGCGCGAACATGATGTCCTTAGCTTCTGAGTAATCTTCCCATCGGGTTAGTGACTCTAGATCCATAGGACTGAGTTTCCATCGCTTGTGAGGCTCGTCTAGCCTAGCCTTGAAACGTTTCAATTGTTCATCGTCTGACACAGAGAACCAGTACTTGATCAGGATAGTGCCAGATCTCAGTAGCATCCTCTCGAACATAGGACAAGATCTCATGAATTCGTCATACTCTTCTTCGTCACAGAAACCCATCACTCTCTCCACGCCAGCCCTATTGTACCAGCTTCTGTCGAAAAGAACCATCTCTCCTGCCGCTGGCAGGTGGTTCACGTATCTCTGGAAGTACCATTCTGTCTTCTGACGCTCCGTTGGGGCTGGTAGAGCCGCGACCCTAACTACCCTGGGATTGAGGTACTGGGTTATTCGCTTGATAACGCCCCCCTTGCCCGCAGCATCCCTTCCTTCAAAGATCACTACGACCTTGAGCCCCTTTGCCTTGACCCACTCTTGTAGTTTAATCAACTCCAGCTGGAGCCTAAAAAGCTCCTTGCTGTAAGGCTTCTTTGCTATTCTCTCGATATTCTCGCTCACGTCTCGTCCCATGGTCAACAACCGTGCGATTGCCGACTGCGACAAAAGTGCTGTGGTCAGTAACGAATGATTGGAGACTCAGAAACTACAGCCCGGAGACTAGTTCCTCGAGTGAAAAACGGGGATCTTCGGCCATTGTCACTCCGCTGGCTAGGAGGACTCCAGATGTCCCCAGATCCATCGCCATCTTGACGTCAGATCCAGTTTTCACGCCTGCACCGCATAGAACTCCCACAGACTCGGAGACCTCCTTGACTGCGTTTGCTGTCCCAGATACGACTTCTGGATCTGCGCTAGTAACTGACTCACTTCCCCCAATAAGCTCAGGAGGCTCGACGGCCACGAAGGTCGGTTCTAGGGCCGAGAGCGCCCGTGCCTCTTCTATGTCCGCAGCGCAAGCACAAACGCAGAAGCCATCTGGCACTTGTTCCAGAAGCATAGCTACGTGCTCTAGGCTTACTTTGTGCTCTGCGTGATTAATGAGCGTGCCAGCCGCTCCTCTCTCAATTGCCGTCTCGGGGCTTAACCACCCCGTGTTAGAGCCGAAACCGACGGGGTCTAGGTGCTGGCACCAGATCTCTAGATCCGGGGCAGCCCGTACAACGGATGCAAGGTCCAAGGCAGATACTGCAGCTACCAGTCTGGCCGGAGTTTGTATGTCCGTCATAGTCCTCGCTAGGTCCTCTGCAGACATTCCTTGCGCTGTCTGGTATGTCTTGAAGTTGACAACGACAATGCAGTCGCCCACAGTATCCCGAGCAGCCTCGACTCTTTGACCATGACGGGGATTGGTGACACATTGAACTTGTTCTTCAGAAATTAGCGGTGATTCACAATTTCACCTTGAATTATTGAGCCCTCGGGGATTATAGCTCCAATACCAATCAGACTACCTTCGATAGTGCAACTAGCACCTATTTCAGCCCCCTCTAAGATTGCAGAGCCTCTAACGACTGACCTTTCCCCTATAGATGCACCAGCTCCAACAGAGCTTCCAGCAACCTCGCCCAGATTAGTCGAACCCTCGCCAAACCAGGAGTCCCCTTGTGAAGACCCGCTGGAGAATTTCTCCTCCGAAATGCAGACCTGGTTCGCCTCGATAAATGAAGCAGGGGTGCCGGCATCAACGAACCACCCTTCGAATGGGAAACCGTTCAGTCCTCCTGTGGCAGACAGATCCTCGTAGACGTCCCTCTCTATGCTGTGCCGTCCCTCGGGCATCAACTTGAATATCTCAGGCTCTAGAATGTACGTTCCCGCATTGATTAGGTTAGAGTAGGCTTCTTCGATTGGGGGCTTCTCTTGGAACCTCATGATTTTACCCGTCTCAGGAACGTAGTCAGCAACTCCGAACCGTGAAGGATCTTCCACCTCCCATAGAGAGATAGTCGCTAACCCCCCATTGCTCTCGTGGAATTCGAGCATCTTCTCTACCCTTAGGCTAGTGACCAGATCCCCATTGATTACGCAGAATGTTCCTCCAGAAAGATGATCCCTGCAATTTGCTATCGCCCCCCCGGTTCCGAGCGGATCTTTCTCCTCTACAACCAACACCTCGTACGGTAGGGATAATGCGTTGAAATGCTCGCGCATCTTCTCAATACCATATCCTGCTGCGATTAGCACCCTGTCCACTTGTTCCTCAGGGAGAACATTCACTACATGCTCTATCATCGACTTGTCTAGAATCGGAAGCAGCGGCTTGGGAAAGCTCTCGGTCCAAGGGCGGAGCCTTGTGCCGAATCCCCCGGCAAGCACAATCACGTCCACGCCTCACCCAGTATGGAGCCCCCTATCATCGCTTCGCGGCTCCCCTCTGGAAAACGGTCCGCCGCATCGTTCAAGGGGGCCTCTTCAGTCGGCCGACCAATGAATATTCACGAGTACCAAGCGAAGGCCATGTTCAAGGAATCAGGAGTAAGAGTTCAGCAAGGTGTCCACTGCATTTCAGTGGAGCAGGCCCTCTCTGCTTATGATTTATTAGAATCAGAAATTGTAGCCGTAAAGAGCCAAATTCACGCCGGTGGAAGGGGCAAGGGAAACCTGTACTGCCCGAATTCTGGGGAACTGATAATGGAAGGGGGAGTCAAGGTCGCTTCCACAAGAGAGGAGGTCGAGGTGTATGCCTCAAACATTCTTGGCCAGAATCTGGTAACAAAGCAGACTGGTCCATCGGGCAAGATGGTCAAAAACCTGTACGTGGAATCCGGTTGCGACATTGCGCATGAGTACTATCTCGCTATACTTGTTGACAGAGAAAGCGAGTCCTTGCTAATTATGGGTTCAACCGAGGGGGGAGTTGACATCGAAGAGGTAGCTGAGAAGGCCCCTGGGGCAATTCACAAGGAGTGGTTCGAGCCTTCCAAGGGACTTAGCGAGGAAAAGGCTGGAAAAATGGCTGACTCTTTGGGTCTGTCAGGCTCTTCTCGTGAGTCTTTCGTGGAGATGGCGGACAACCTCGCTTCCATGTTCGTGGACAAGGATTGCTCCATGATCGAGATCAACCCCCTGGTTAGGGCCGGAGATGGGACTATGGTGGCTCTGGATGCCAAGGTCAGCTTTGACGAAAACGCTTCATTCAGGCACCCATGGAGGGATGCCCTGAGAGACATATCTGAGGAGTCAGAGGTAGAGCTGAGAGCTCACGAGCATGGACTCTCGTATGTTGATTTGGATGGGAACATAGGGTGTCTGGTTAACGGTGCGGGGCTGGCAATGGCCACTATGGACGTAATCAAGATGTACGGGGGAGAACCTGCAAATTTCCTAGACATCGGCGGAGGAGCAGATAGCGAATCCATCACAGCAGCGTTCGGCATAATCTTGGAGGATCCCAGCATAGAAGGAATTCTGGTGAACATCTTCGGCGGTATCATCAGGTGCGACATGGTAGCTAGAAGCATAATCGAGGCCTCTGAGGAGACAGGATTACAGGTCCCACTAGTTGTAAGATTCTCCGGAACTAACCACGAGGAAGGCCGACGGGTCCTCGATGAAAGCGATCTAGACGTCCTTACCGTTGGAACACTGGGGGATGCTGGCGAGGCTATCGTCAGTGCCATTGGTGGTGGTACTCAGTGAGCATCTGGATTGATGAGCAAACCAAGGTCCTGGTTCAGGGAATTACTGGGGGCCAAGGAACATTCCACGCCACTCGGATGGTCGAGTACGGAACGGATATCGTGGGAGGGGTCACCCCGGGAAAGGGAGGCCAAGAAGTACAACTTCCGGGAAGGGAAGTGCCCGTATTCGACACCATGTCGGAAGCCGTCTCAACAACTGGAGCGGATGCTACTGTGATCTACGTGCCTGCGAGATTCGCCGCTCCAGCCATCATTGAAGCAGCCGACGCCTTCCATGAACTGAATGCTGGAGGTCTGATCATATGCATTACCGAGGGGATCCCAACATTAGACATGATTCGTGTCGTGACCCATATCGAGAATTTGTCAGGAGTCAGGCTGATTGGGCCCAATTGCCCCGGGATTATTAGCCCCGGGGAACGAGGGGGCTGCAAGATCGGGATTATGCCGGGCTATATTCATGCGAAGGGCAGGGTGGGGATCATCTCGAAGTCAGGGACTCTAACTTACGAAGCAGTTGCCCAGACAATGGGTGTCGGCGAGGGTCAGACAACATGCGTTGGAATAGGTGGAGATCCGGTTAACGGTACTGGATTCATAGAGTGCCTGGAAGCCTTCGAGCAAGACCCAGAAACTGAGGCAGTGGTGATGATCGGGGAGATTGGAGGTACTGCTGAAGAGGAAGCAGCCGAATGGGCCAAGACGAATTTCTCGAAACCAATTGTGGGATTCGTTGCAGGTGCCACGGCCCCTCCAGGGAAGAGGATGGGCCACGCAGGGGCTATCATCTCTGGTGGCAAGGGAACTGCAGAGGAGAAGTTCTCTGCATTCGAGGAAGCCGGGATCTACATTGCACGTGATCCCTCAAAGATAGGCGAGGCCCTAGTTGCCGCCCTGATTGATGCCGGACTGCGAGAGACTTAGGACTAGTGCAACTCAGCGAGTCATGGGTGACATAGTATGCCGGCAATTTTCGACTCAGAGCTAGACTCTATCCTCGAGGGGACTTCTCGATCGTTCTACCTCTCGCTTAAGGAACTGCCCAAACCCATTCGCAAGCAAGTCAGCCTCCTATACCTGTTAGCGAGAACCTCGGACACTATAGCAGACTCAGAAGCAGGGGATTTCCAGACTCGTTTGATATGTCTGGAGGCTTTCAATAAGTTCTCCCAGGGAAACTCGGAAAAAGCCCCAGATATATCCGAGTTAGCCAAGTTGCAGACTAATCCCTCAGAGGGAAGGCTCCTAGAAAGCGTAGAGAAAGTGACTTCCAAAATCGGGCAGTTTTCAGAGTCCGACCAGGAAAGCATAAGACGTTGTCTGGGCATCATTATTGGAGGCCAGATACAAGATATCGACAGGTTCTCCAAATCATCCAGTTCAATATGTTCGTTAGAGGAAGATTCGGAGTTGGATGACTACGCCTACCGCGTTGCTGGCAGCGTTGGAGAGTTCTGGACTAGGATGTCCCTCGACCACCAATTTGAGGCTGACAATGACACTGAGAGTTTATTGTTCGAAAAGAGTGTTAGGTTCGGAAAGGCCCTGCAGATGATCAACATCCTGAGAGATATCCCCTCTGACCTTTCCCTAGGAAGGTGCTACATGCCTAGGAGATCACTAGTTGAACACGGATTAACTCCTGAAGATCTGCTAGAGCCGGGAAACATGGAACAATTCAAGCCACTTTATGACAAGTATCTGGATATCACTGAGTCCCATTTGGAAGCTGCAGTTCAGTACATCGGACTTCTCCCCCACTCACAGTTTCGCCTCAGGGGTGCGTGCATGCTTCCAGTGGTAATTGCTAAGAGGACCGCCTCAATGTTGAGGAGAGGCAACGTCTTAGATGCTGAGAACCGGATTAAGATTGATCGCTCGGAGGTCAAAGCCGTCGTTAGGAAGGTGGTTATGGCAATTCCTTTCCAAGGAATGAGCAAGAATCTTCTAGGGGATTGAGTAAGGAAATCCGGGCCAGAAAACACTCCGTAAAATACGAAGCAGAGTACTGTCGCAGTCGCGAGACCTTCAAGTGGGCCCCAATGCCGCCCGATTTGGGAGCGACATGGTCCAGGGCGAGGAATCCAGATTATACACCTCTTCAAGCGAGGCTGGGGAAGAACCGCTTGCCCCAGGCCCCCAAGATGGCATAGATGAGCCCATAGACCTGATAAGGGCAGCAGTAGATGTCACGAAGGAAGCCGCTCGCGCAATCAGCATTACAGCCTTGGAGGCAGTGAGGGAGGGGGCACTATTCATGGGAGCCATCGGCTCAAGGGGGGAGCTCGTAGACCCCTTCAAGCACATAGACGCTGCAATTTGGACGGAGCCAGACATTCCTCTGCATATGATCGATACTTCCTACGAATTCTGCGAGGAGTTAACAAGGAGGGAGGCTGGAAACTTCTACCACTCATTCAAGTATCTGCCAGACGAAAAGAGGAAGTCAATTATGGCGTATTACGCATTCTGCAGGAGGGCCGACGACATTGCCGACGGCGACTTCGTGGACGTCTTCCCGGGAGGATCATCCGACGACCCCGAGTCAATGGCCTACAGAGAAAACATCGAGAGGCTTAGCCCAGGTGTCCCCGTACTAGATAGATCCACATACAATGACAAGATGTCCCAATTGTTCTATTACAGGAAGAAACTGTCAACTGCATATGCCGACATAACTTCCACAGACCCCATCTTCATTGCTCTGAAGGACACCGTCAGGAGACATGGGATCCAGCGACAGCTACTAGACGATATGATTAGCGGAATGGAGAACGACTTTCATAAAAACAGATACCACACCTTTGAGGAACTGTACTCGTACTGCTACAGAGTCGCCTCAACGGTCGGTCTTGTCTGTATCGAGATTTACGGGTACGACGACCATCGGGCAAAGGAGTATGCAGAGTCATGGGGGGTCTTCATGCAGCTGATTAACATAATCAGAGATGTTGCAGAGGACGCCGATAGGGATCGGATTTACCTCCCTCTGGAGGACCTCGCACGGTGGGGTATATCTGAGGATGACGTAAAGAGTGGCAAAGATCTGCTAAAGCACCCTGGGTGGGCTCCATTCGTAGAGGAATACCTGGAGAGGGCGGATGGGTACAGGCAACGGGCCTTCAAGCTTCTATCCCACTTGGACAAGTCTGCTAGGTACTCCCCAGCGGCAATGGCTTCATTCTACCAGTCGATCATGACCAAGATAACTAGGAAGAAAGGTGACGTATTCACCGAGAGGATCCAGCTAACTAAGACTGAGAAGATACTTCTCGCAGCGTACGTATACGTGAGGTACAGGTTCTTTGGATTCTGATGGAAATAGTGGTCGCGGTCGCGATTCGCATGGAAGATGTATTAGTCAGTCGTAAGGAGGATGGGGCATGAGGGTCGCAGTTCTGCTAGAGGAACGATGCAAGCCCAACAGCAATGCGTTCGCTTACCTCCAGAAGTACTCTGCAATGTGCGAAAGGGAGTGCATCCAGGTAGAGGGGAACAAATGCAAGATCCTCGAGTCGGCCTGCCCAGTATGTCTGACCAGAGCAAAGCACTGCCCCGATGACGCGGTGAAGATAATCAACCTCCCAGAGGAGCTAGACACTGACCTTACACACAGCTTTGGCGAGAACTCATTCAGACTATTCAGGCTCCCCTCACCTCGTCAGGACCAGATTGTCGGTATACTGGGACCTAATGGGATTGGCAAGTCTACAGCAATCAATCTCCTATCAGGTTCATTTCGCCCCAATCTAGGGAACTGGAAAGACGCCTCCCCAGAATGGGGGGAAATAATCTCCACATTCCCCAGGGGCGAGTTGAGAGACTACTTGGGCCATGTAGCCGAAGGGGGCGTGAACATTTCTGTAAAGCCACAATACATTGACAAGCTTCCCAAGATTTTCGAAGGGAAGGTTAGGAATCTGCTGGACAGGGTTGATGATCGCGGCGAGGTGGAAGAACTCTCCAAGATGATGGGAATTTCACACATCATCGACAGGGACCTAGCTGCTCTGTCCGGGGGTGAGCTTCAGAGGGTTGCAATCTGTGCCACTCTACTGAAAGAGGCTGACATCTACTTCTTCGATGAGCCGTCATCATATCTTGACATCTATGAGAGGATGAGGATGGTAGGGGTTGTTAGGGAACTGACTGAAAAGGGCAAGAGGGTGCTAGTAGTCGAGCACGATCTGGCGATTCTGGACGTCCTTTGCGACCTAATTCACGTGATTTACGGGGAAAGATCGGCATACGGTATTTTCACCCCTCCGAGGCCAACAAGAACCGCCATCAACGCCTACCTAGACGGATTCCTCCCAGAGGAAAACATTAGGATTAGGGATAAGCCAATCCAGTTCCTGAGGGGACGAACACGCGGAGAGGAGATAGGAACGCCGATCCTGAAATGGGGCGGGATTGAGAAGACATTGGGCGATTTCCGGCTTGAGACCGGGGAAGGAGAGGTCAAGTCCGCCGAAGTAGTCGGGGTAGTGGGGCCAAATGCTACTGGAAAGACTACCCTGGTAAAAATAATCGCTGGAGAGATAGATCCGGACGAGGGTTGGTGCACCATGGACGCAAAGGTCTCGTACAAGCCCCAGCATGTTAGGGCCGAATTCGATGGAACCGTCCAGGAGTGGCTGGATTCTGAATTGGGCGGAAAATGGAGGTCTGGCGAGTTCCACACTCAGGTCACTAGGGCCCTCCAAGTCGACAAGATGCTTGAGTTGAGAGCAAAGAAACTCTCGGGGGGCGAGCTGCAGGCCGTGAGCATAGCAATCTGCCTAGGCAAGGAGGCAGACCTGTACCTCTTCGATGAGCCAAGCGCTCACCTAGATGCAAACGCTAGGATGGAGGCAGCCAAGGCCATCAGAAGGACAATGGAGAGCAACGAGAAGGCAGCCATGGTCATCGATCACGACACTTACTTCCTTGATATCGTAAGCGACTCGATACTGGTATTCCAGGGAGAGGGAGGGTGTAGTGGAAAAGCAGTAGGCCCTCTATCTCTTAGGAAGGGCATGAATCTATTCCTTTCAGACGCGGACGTTACATTCCGAAGAGACGTAGAGTCACACCGGCCTAGGATAAACAAGCCTTCAAGCAGGAAGGACCGTGAGCAGAAGTCATCTGGAGAATACTTCTACTCCGACTGAATGGGACCATTGGATTCTTGAGGGACTGTTCCGGCCCAAGGTCGTGACGGAAGAGCCACCTGCCGAGGTCACTACCGAATCCGAAGAAGAGGAATTGGACCTAGAGGCGAGGGTGGAGGAACTGGAGAAGGAACTCCAGTATTCCAAGGCAGAGACCGCCAACGCAGTACAGAGGGCAGCAAGAGACAGGTCAGATGCTCTGAAGTACGGGGGGGCATCTCTAGCCAAGAGGCTGATACACGCAGCCGACCTCCTTGGGAAGGCAGTCGAAGCTTCAGAGGGGGGAGAAGGCGCAGAATCAGTCATCGAGGGGGTCAGGCTTACTCTAGAAGGACTGAGGTCTTCTCTAGAAGCCGAGGGAATCACCCAGATTGAGGCTCTTGGGACCCAATTCGACCCAACCTGCATGGAAGCAATTGCCACTGTACCATGCCCTCCTGGAGAAGAGCCAGGAACTGTGATTGAGGTCGTAGAGGGGGGTTATCGGATGCACGATAGGATACTTAGGGCAGCTAGGGTGATTGTCGCCGAAGGTGACTCATGAAGCCGCGAAGAAAACGCTCCTTGTTCGCTATAGGGGTACTTTCATCCTACCTCTTCTTGGTTCTCGCGATTCAGCTCGCTTCATCCGGTGAGATAATCGAGCCAGAGGAGTTTCCAGAGACGTGCCCGGAGAACTCTCTGAATTGCTCCATGATAGGGCCCAATTCGTACAGAAGCGACGGACTGACGGAACTAAGATTCAACTCGAGTCTTGAAACGGTAATGTCAGAGTCCATAGATTGGATCAACTCTCAGCCAAGGACGGAGACAATAGGCGAATGGACAGACCAGACCCACTCTGTTTTCACGTCTCTTTTTTTCAGGTTCCAGGACGACTTCGTAGTCAAAGGATTTTGTGAGGATGGAGATGCAGTTATCCATGTATACTCCAAGTCTAGGCTGGGAATTTCCGACATTGGGGCCAATAAAGATCGAGTGGGCACCTTCGCGAGCCACATGTCGAACGTCGAAATGGCTACATTGGATTGCGTTACGGAATGAATGGCGCTAACCTTGTCAACCTTCATTGATCCAGATATCACCAGGGCTCGAACCCTCCCAGCTTCATTCTACACCGATAAAGACAAGTTCCTGGATTTGAAGAGGTCATTCAGGAATTCATGGCACTTCGCCGGGCATCAGAGCCAGCTTGCCGGTTGCACCGCGATATCGTTGGATCATGTCGAAGGGCTAACAGGACAGCCCATGCTTATGACGGCAGGAGGGGGGACTCAATGCATCTCAAACGTATGCACTCACAGGGGGATGCTAGTTTCAGATGGAAAATGCCACAACAAGACATTGCAGTGCCCATACCACGGACGAACTTTCGGCCTAGACGGCAAACTTAGATCCATGCCCGAGTTTGAAGGAGTTGAGGACTTCCCAAGCCAAGATGACGATCTTCCGACCTTTCCTACAACCGTCTGGAAGGGCCTAGTTTTCACGGGGATAGAGCCCTCTGGTCTGGAATCATGCCTAGAAGAAATGGAGAATAGGATAGGTTGGTTGCCAATAGAGACCTTCCAAAGCGACCCATCGAGACACAGAAGTTACGAAATCGAGGCAAACTGGGCACTATACGTTGACAACTACCTAGAGGGGTTCCACATCCCATTTGTCCACAAAGGCCTGAACGAATCACTCGATTACGACAATTACCGAACTATCCTCTTCGATGGCGGCGTTCTGCAGATGGGTATCGCCAGTGAGGGCGAAACAGCATTCGAGATGCCAAAGCATTCCCCTGACTTCGGACTCAGAGTTGCAGCATTCTACTACTGGATCTTCCCGGGTCTAATGCTCAACTTTTACCCCTGGGGCCTCTCAGTCAACCTCGTGGTGCCCCTTTCCGTTAACCGGACCAGGATAATCTACCAAGGGTACGTTGGAGACGTGTCAATGCTGGGGAAGGGAGCAGGAGGAGATCTGGACAAGGTTGAGGAGGAGGATCAGGAGATAGTGGAGGCAACTCAGCGCGGTGTCTCCTCAGAATCATACGAAAGAGGAAGATATTCCCCTACCAAGGAGACAGGGGTCCATCACTTCCACAGGATGCTAACTTCCTAGATTAATTGAAAACCGCTAGGCCCCTCTGGTAATTGTGAATCGGAACGGAAATAGTGCAATCTCGGTATTACTAGTTGCCATTATGCTACTCGCTGGCTGCTCAGGCCAGGTTGATGGGCCCGAGGAACAAGTCACCGGTTGCACCGATGAGACTGCCATCAACTACAACCCCGATGCCACAAATTCCGATAACTCGTCTTGCACCTATGAGGAAGAGGTCGAAGAGGAGACGGGAGGGGTTGGAGAGGGCGAGGTCGAACAAGCCCCAATTAGTGTGCCCCACACCGATGGTTGCGACAACACAAACCCGATTCATTGCATGCTTCCCTTCCCATCAGACGCATTCTTGAGGGATGATGAGGGCACAGAGACGGGCCTAAGGATACACTATTCTGCAAATTCTATACCAGGCTCTGGTTTGTCCCCAGTAGTTGAGATCCCAATACTAAATACTAGGGATGGGGCCAGCCCATCGACTCAGATTATGACTGCATTTGTCTCAGAACCGGATGTAACAGATCTTGCCGGGCAGTACACTATTGGCAAGAGCCTGGACCCATCTCACCCTACTCTTTTGTTCAATCTACAAACTATGGAATTAGTACCACATTGGGTCGAGCTCGATGCTCGTTCCGAGCCAGACCAGTCCACAATCCTGCACATTAGGACTATCCAAGCTCTTGATCACAACACCCCTTTTGCGGTAGTAATTCGCAATCTAGTGGACTCCCAGGGGGAAACAATCCTCGCACACGAGGGATTCGCTGCTCTGCGAGACGGGGTGGTTTCTGACTCTCCGGACATAGAATCCCGTAGAGAAAAGTATGAGGATATTTTCGCCCAACTAACCAATGAAGGGCATCCAAACAGTGCAAATGCAATTTCCCGAGAAACTCTTCAGGCAGTCTGGTGGTTCCACACTGCCTCCACCGAATCTATCGTCGGGGACGTGATAGAAATGAGAAACGATGCCCTTGATCGTATTGGCACCCAAGGACTGGGTTGTTCAGTCGATTCAAATTCCGAGGTCTTCAATGACGGAAACAGGACTCACTGGCTGATCACAGGAACTTACACATCTCCACAGTATACTGAGTCATTCTTTGCGCCAACCCTAATCAGTAGGGATTCTGATGGGTCGCCGTCATTTGTGGAAAACAGGGAAATACCCTTTTGGCTAATGATTCCGAACTCGGCTAACGAATCTGGTAACCCTGCCCCATTGACTGTATGGGGCCATGGATTCCTGGGAGAAGGAAACACCTCGGGACTATCTGGCTGGGGCAACGAGAACAACGTAGCGATGATCGGAACTAGCTTCTACGGGTGGGCTTCTGACGACGTCATAAGTATCGAGTACGCCGTCCTAAACATAGGATTCTTCCAGCATCAGGCAGAGCGCCTTCAGCAGTCAATGGTCAATCAGGCCGTTATGGTGAGGACGTTCATGGGGGTTTGCTCCGACCTCCCAGAGTTTTACCAGAATGGAACCAAACTGGTGGATGCTTCCAGCCCAACTTACACTGGATACTCAAACGGGGGCCTTAGGGGACCTTCCATAATTGGCCTCTCTCCTGATCTGAATAGAGGTGTTCTCTGGGCAGGAGGGTCGGCATTTTCCCACATTATTGAGAGGTGTACACAATACGATAGGTTCTACGAGCCATTTTCCAGTAGCCTAGGATACTCCAACCAGATGGACAGGGCTATCGTAATGTCAGTGGCCCAGTATCTGTGGGACCCAACTGAGACGGAAACATTCCTCTACATGATGCAAGACGGGTACAACGGCGAAGTGCAACCATTCGAATTGATGACCCTTTTCTCAATTGCGGATTTCCAGATTTCAAACATTTCTTCTAGCAGGATGATGAGAACTGGGGGAATCCCTCTCCTAGACAGTTCCACCATTACTCCTTATGGGGTGCAAACTGTCTCAGACGGTCACAATGGGTCTGTGGGAGTTTTCTTCGATGGAGGGTACGAGCTAGCACCCGAGGGCAACGTGTACGGTCAGGAGCCCCATGCGGCTCACAATGCAATAGGCGGACTAAAGATTGCACGTTTGATGGCTTTCAACTTCCTGATGAATGGGACAGTGATAGATACTTGCGAGGGCGACTGCACTTTCTCCTCCGAGGGACTTAGCTGGTCCTAGGGGAATCACTCTCTTTCGGCCTTCTGGCCAGAGCTCCAGTCGTATATCCCCGCTCCTGTCTTCTTTCCAAGGTCCCCTGCCTCGACCAAGCCATCCAACATGGGGTGCGGCCTGTATGACTCGTCATTGAATGCATCAGCTAGGCTTTGCAGGATGTCCCTCCTCACATCTAGGCCCACCAAGTCTGATAGCTCAAGAGGGCCCATGGGGTGACGGTACCCCAATCGCATCGCAGTGTCTATGTCACTAGCAGAGGCTACTCCCTCCGCGAGCATCCTGATCGCTTCGTTACCTAGAACAACTCCCAATCTGCTGGTCGCGAATCCTGGAACGTCATTGACTAGAATGGTAGTCTTACCCAAGGCCCGCCCGACCCCCTCCGCAGTTGAAACCGTTTCTCTGGAAACAGACTTGTGTCTAACGATCTCCAGTAGTGGCATCAGAGGAACCGGGTTGAAGAAGTGCATGCCAATCACCCTATCGGGGGAATTAGTTGCCGATGCGATATCCGAAACCGACAGTCCTGATGTGTTTGTCGCTAGTACTGCATCGTGGGGGGCACTGCATTCCAATTCTTTGAAGACAGACTTCTTCAGTTCGATTTTCTCCGGTACTGCCTCTATAATCAGGTCCATGCCAATTGCCGCATCTTGAATTTCATTTGCTTCTCTAAGCTTGGCTCTCCATTGGCCTAGATCCTCTTTAGACGTCTTCCCCTTCTCTACTCCCTTCTGCCAGAATTCCTCAATGGATTCCATTCCGTTCTTCAGGGATTGGGGAAAGGCGTCGTACAATGTCGTCTCCCATCCTGCTTGTGCGCAGATTTGAGCGATACCGGAACCCATTGCTCCGGCACCAATAACCCCAACTCTTCGAATCTCCACGAGATGCGGAGTGTATGCCCGGCAATAAGCCGTGCTAACCTTCGCGCCCAAATGCAGCCAGTGCTGACTGGAAAAGCCTCTGACGAGGGACATCGTGTTCAAGGAAGCAAGTGAAGGGAGCAACGTCCTTTAGTAGCTCGATGGAAGAAATGTATGCCCCGTAAACGAATGGGTCCGCATGTTCCAAAGAGGGGATGTTAATCCCCAACCTGGAAAGCCCATTCCGCGTGTCATCGTCCCAGATTGAGTATGTGTGGTGGGTAAAGTGGAGATATGCGGAAAGCCGACGAACGTCCGACCTTGCTTTCTCAGTCAGACTCTCTATCAGGAGTGTGTCGGGGTACTTTATCGCGTACAGGGAAAGAAGGACTTCTCTCTGGGTCTCCTCCCTCCATTCTCTCTTCTCCAGACCCATCCATCTGTCAATCATGTCAAGCATCTCAGGCGTGTATGGCCTTCGTACCCTGTAAAGCAGCTCCTCGTAAGCAACGTAGTCCTGCTCATCGGAGTGATGGTGCAGGTGGAAAAACTCAGTAAGCCTATCGAAGAAAGGCCGACATGCCTCCTTGTCGAATGATGATAGGGCAACGTGCTGCATCTAAGACACCTGGCTAGTTACCCTTCCATTCCCTATACTGTATCCAGTCTTCCTTCATGTACACGTTGACCAATTTGTCTTCGTCCTCTTCCGTAGGAAGAACTGTGGAAAGGTATTCATCGTACTCCTGATCGGTACCTTCGAATGCCTCTCCTTCTACTGTGTAGTTCTTCCCGGCGTAATTTCCGATGCTCCTTCTGAACTTGTCAGATGGGATGAACAGCTCCGGCTCACCCTCCTTTCGAGCTTGGCTAATTCTCCTCATCTCTTCTCTCAGCTCCTGGAAATATAGCTCCCTGCTGGATTCGTTAAGGTGCTCTCTGTCGGCTTCTTCTGATGCTTCCCTCTCGTCGTATCTACCTTTGATCCCGTATACGTAAGCCCATTGAGCGCTAGTGGAGTCGTCAGTCCCGAACAAGTCGAGGCCGGTGCTGACCCACTTATTCACATACTTCTGGACTAGCGAGCAGGGAATCACTCCCTGCTTGACAACTCTGCGAAGTCCGTTCGCACCAGTCCCCAGGTGGAAGGATTCCTCCTTCAGCATGGGGCCCATGCTGGCCGCAAGTGGCTTGAATGAAGATGTGCTAAGCATCTTGAGTTGGTACTTGCCATCTCTGTCTATGAAATGAGTGAACATGAAGAAGTCGAGCCAATGGTCTATTGGTTCATTGAATGAGCCCAGTATCCTAGTGCCCTCCTGTGCGTTTCTCTCTAACAACTTGGCAGCCTCCCTGACCCCCTGCTCCCCAAAGAACGTGCAAAGAAGGTAGGCCATCTGCCATCCGTGCCGCTGCTCTTCGCACATGATCCTCAGAGCCGACTTCTTGTCGTACTCTGTTGGGGCCGTATCCAGAAGGTGGTTCTGTTGCTCTACGCTAGCGAACTCGGTGTCTCCTTGCACACTAACCATGGTGATTATTGCGTCTGTGATATTTTGCTGGGGGATCTGCATCCTCCTTTCCCACTTGGGCATTCCTTCGAAGTCCCCGAACTCAATCTGTCCACCAGCTGTGTCCCAGTCGAACTTTATGTCAAACCTGTAATCACCTAACCAAGAAGGGTCGAACCCTATCCTTGTCTGCCAGTCATTGAACTCCTCTATCCATGACTCGAAGTTCGTGGGATAATTCTGTACGACGTCTGTCTCTGCCATCAAATGGCCCAGTATTATCCGGTATTTCAGAGATTGCTTCTGTCAGCTAGGATGTTGAGGCCTACTTTCCTTCGAAACGAGGAGTCTTCCTTTCCACGTAGGCCTTGATGCCCTCCTTCGCGTCTTCAGACTGGAACAGATCGGATTGCAACTCACGTTCTAGAGCCAAGTGGTACTCAAGGGGAATCTCTAGCCCGCTCTGTACGCTCCTCTTGATGTTCCCAATGGCCTTAGCCGCTGCAAAGGGCAATGAGAAACGTCCAGCGTAATCCAATACGTCTTGCCTGAACTCTCCCAGACTCAACGAGTCATAGATGTCGTGAACGAGATCCATCTCCTTTGACTCTTCGAACGAGAATTTTCTCCCAGTTACCATAATTTCCATGGCCTTTGCCTTGCCCACTAGTCTGGAAAGTCTGGCGGTACCTCCTGTTCCTGCCAGAACTCCAAGAGCTACTTCAGGAAGCCCGACTTGGAAGTTCCCTTTTCTTGCTATCCTAATGTCCGCGGCCATTGCGATTTCCAGCCCACCTCCAACGGTATGTCCGTTCAGCGCCGCAATGACTAGTTTGGGTGTCTGCTCCAAGCGAGACAGAGTCTCGTTTGCATGTAGACAGAAGAAGTACTTGTATCTTGGAGATAGTGTATTCAGATACTTTATGCTGGCCCCGGCAGAGAAGAACTTCTCCCCGTGTCCCGTAATCAAAATTACCGATATATCGTCGTTGAACCTGGCTTCCAATATGGCATCGTCAATGTCATGCCACATCTCCCTAGTGTAGGTGTTTACCGGTGTGTTGTCACCTTCGAGCGGGTCTCCAGCAGAATCTGATATTAGCTCGATGATAGCTATCCCATTATCAGTCTCTCCGTAGTTTACAAGTCTGTTTTTCATGGGCTTGAGTTCAGGCCACGAGGTCATGTATA
>TARA_B100000686_G_scaffold354264_1_pt1 | contig 26416 bp, 27 predicted proteins | sample TARA_B100000686 | Tara Oceans TARA_B100000686 (sample SAMEA2622733) | marine metagenome | biome: marine biome (ENVO:00000447); feature: marine epipelagic mixed layer (ENVO:xxxxxxxxx); material: "saline water (ENVO:00002010), including plankton (ENVO:xxxxxxxx)" | depth 150 m | reverse complement strand
TGGGGGAAACGTTACTCTTCATTTTGACGAAGGAAAAAGACCTTACGTTCTACTTCCAATTATTCCATAGAAGATATCTTGGGAATGGATTTGTTATTTCGAAGGGACGATATCTTTAGTAGCAACATCTTCAGACTTGACTGAAATAGCTTTGTTGAAATATTCTAATAGCGAATTCAACTTTCTAACGTCAAGAACCGTGTTATTGATATCACTAAGGTCTTGTTTATTTTTAGATGCTAAATCTAATTCAATAAACCACATAAAACGTTTTTTGTGATGATTGGCAACTGCAAAAATATAGGTTGTTTCTTTTGTAATCTTCTCAAATCTAAATTTTCCGTCTATATCACTATTTCCTAAATGAGTCTTCGATGAAATCAAAGAATCTACAAACTTGTTAATCCAAAGACTTTGCATTTCAAGAAGTGGCGTATTGTTTAATGCATATTTTTGAATTTCTTTAAAAACAACACCTTTATTGTCTTTTAAATTCTTTAATTGCGACTCTATTTTTTTCTTTTTTGACATGGAGGAAACTAAACGGTTTTTAGCTACCTCTAACAACCCTCTATATAGTGATTTCTTTTTTCTTAAGCTTTCTACGTTTTCTTTCATTTGTTTTAATTTAAATCTAGAAGAATCCATAAGTAGTTGCATTTTAGAGATATTCTTTTCTAACTCTTTCATTTTCTTTTTCTGCTGTTTAGTTAATTGGTACGTAAGAACATCTTTCTCTGCCTTCAAAATCTGCTTTCTTTTCTTTTTCATGAATGAGGAATAAACAACAGATATGTTTTTCTTTTCAGCAGAAAAAGTGGATTTTATTTGCATAATTTCTTTGGTCAGTTTTATTTGCTTAGCCAATACTTTTTTAATCTTCTGTTTAGTATTTTTTAAGAGTTTAGAATTATTAATTTCTTTTTTAAAAACATCAGCAGATGATTGCTTTTTATATCTCCATCGTTTTATTCCTCGGCTTCGCATATACCTACTACTATATGGATTATAGGAATGAAATGTAGAAGGGTCACTTAAATACGCTTTTTTGATAACGACTTTAAATTTACTTGGATCATATCCACCCATTTTCTCAAAGAATCGCAACATATCTCCTTGCATACGACTCCTGCCACGTAAATAAAAACTTTTCGACCTGAGCATTCTTTTTTTAGGAGCTATTCCATGCACTGTTTCTCTGTATTTATTTGTTCTTTGAGGATGCCAAATTCTATCTAATCCATAAGCTCCAAATTCTGAAATCTTGAATCCCGAGTTCCTTAATGAGATATTTTTATAATACAAATCGAATTCCATTGCTCTAATTGCTTTATTCCCTTTATTCTCGATAAAAAAGGATAGCTGAGGGGTGCAACTTCTACATGGCTTATTTAATTTATTGACAATAAGAATATTATTTTGAACGTAGTCCCAAAAATATTTTGAAACTAATGATCTTTTGTTCTTTTCATAACTAGCTCTCAAATTTGCAATTTCTTTTCTTATTGTTAGAATTCTGCCCTTAAACTCATTCATTTTTTTTGCGTAAGACTTTTTTGACTCTGCAAGATTACTGTTTTTTTTCTTACTCAAATTGCTGAGTTCTTTCCTTCTTTTCATCAAAATCGAAGACAATTTTCTCTTTTTTACTTCCAATAATGAGTTCAAAATCTCTAATTCTTTCTTGGAATTAAGGATTTCTGATTTCGTTTTTAGATCCTCTTTCTCAATTTTCAATTCTGCATCTGTCGTTTTTTTCTTACTACTAACATATTTCTTTAAATTATCTGCAGAAAGGTTTTTGGACTCTGTTACTGAGAATTTGTTTTTTTCGATCCGAGAAATAGTTTCCTTCAAAGCAACTTGCTTACTTACGATCTCTTGTTGAAGTGTTTTTTTTTCATATGCTTTAATTGCAGCTTTAGACTCTTTTTTATATTCATCTAAATTTCCTGAAATTATTTTTTCAATACCGTTGTTAAGTAAATATATTTTTGTGCCAGAGAGTCTCTGGATTCTCTCCCCTTCTTTAAGGTATATCGTACCTTCTAAATTAAATAACTTTTCGCATGAAGTTAAGAAAAATAAAAAAAGAACGAATAATACGGAAAGGTTTAATTTTCTAGCCAAACTTCTTCCTCAGACAAATAATTAGAAAGCAGGATCAATTACAACCTTGATAACTTTATCAGTTTTATTTTCCATCATCAAAAGCGCTTCTTGAACTTGGTCTAAAGATACATGATGAGTAAGAACTGAATCAAGAACAACTTGCCCATTCTGCACAAGTTCCAGACAAGGCTCAAATGCATGTGGGTGGCCTCGGGAACCTTTAAGAATCATTTCCTGGTCTTTGAATTCTACAATTCTTATAGTTTTTTTATTGTCTGAAAATGTTCCTACTACAGTAATCTCTCCACTTTTTCTGAGAAGTTGAGTTGACAATTGCAATGTCTTATCTTGACTTCCCCCAGCAGCTTCTATGATTTTATCCAGTCCTAATCCATTAGAATATTCCCTAGATATTTCTATTGGTTCTGATTCATTTATATTAACAACAATATCTGCTCCTAACTCTTTTGCAGCTGAAAGACGATAGTCTACAACATCAAAATGTATAACGAATGCTCCTAGGGATTTGGCGACACTCAGTGCACATAAACCTATTGGACCAGCTCCAATAATGCCTATTTTATCTTCTTCTCCCACATCAGCGATATCTTTAACGGCATGATAGGAGACCCCCATGGTCTGCATTATCGAGCCAATCGGATAGGACACATTTTCTGGAAGTGGAACAATACATTCTGCTGGAGCAATTAAAAATTCTGCATATCCACCGTCTTTTGTAAAACCAATAGAATCAGCATTAAGACATAAATTAGGTTTGTCATTTGAACAATAAATACATTCACCACAAGGAATGTGATTTTCAATGCAACAACGCATATCTATCAGACTTGGCTCAACATTTTTTCCGATTTCAACAATTTGGCCTGATATTTCATGTCCTAGAACTCTTGGAGGATGGACTCTAGAATGGTGACCGTTAAATGCATGTAGATCAGAGCCACAAAGCGCACAAGCCTTTACAGCAACGAGAACTTCGTCTTTTTTTAGCTTATCAAAAGTTTTTTCTACCAATGAAACAGTCCTAGGCTTTTCAAGAACCATAGACTTATATGTTTCTAATTGCACCATAAGAGAATCATGCTTTCATTTTTTTAATGTATCTTAAGTCTTTCAGGTTCAATAATTGCTTCCACTTCAATCTCTATCATTGCATCAGGAGGTCCAAGTCTTGAAATTTCAATCAGTGTGCTTGCTGGACGACTATCTTTGAAATACTTAAATCTTTCGTCAGAATGTTTATAATATTCCATAATATCGGTAACGTATGTTGTAGATCTAACTACATCATTAAAATTTGCTCCTGCGTGGGCTAAACCTTTCTCAATATTTTCACAAGTTACTCTAATTTGAGTCCGCATATCATTTACGCCTTCAACATTTCCACTCGGTTCTCTAGGTACTTGTCCAGACAAATAGATATGTGCATGATCAGATCCGTGAATAGTAACAACAGGAACATACAAAAGTTCGCCATTCTCTACCCTTGCCCACATATCTTCTGGTTGTAAATATTGTCTCTCAATCATCACAATCTCCTTCTGCTAGAAATTAATCAGTCACCCAGATAGATTCTCCATCTTTTCGTCCTATAACATCACTTAATGATTCTGCAATTCTTCTTTCTAAATCTAGAAATTCAACAGATAAAACGGACCTTGGTCTTGGAAGATCTACAACTATTTCATCAGCAATTCTTCCGGGGCGAGGAGACATGACTACGATTCTATCTGACAAATAAGCAGCCTCTCTTACACTATGGGTAACAAATAAAATCGTTTTTTGTGTTTCCATCCACACATCTACTAGAAGACGTTGAAGGGCGGATCTAGTTTGCGCATCTAAAGCTCCGAATGGCTCGTCCATCAGCATTATTTCGGGATTAAATGCAAGAGCCCTTGCAATTCCGACTCTTTGTTTCATCCCACCGGACAAACGGTAAGGATAAATATTTTCAAATCCTTTCAATTCAACCAATTCCAATAATTTATCTACTGTCTTTTTTTGTTCTTCTCGCGGAATTCCCTTCATTCTCATCCCGAAACGTATATTTGCAGAAACCGTAAGCCATGGAAAAACTGCAAAATCTTGAAACACTACACCCCTATTGAATCCAGGCTCTATTATCTCTTGACCATCTATAGTTATCGAGCCAGCAGTCTGTTTATATAAACCTGCTGCTATCATTAGCAACGTGCTTTTTCCACAACCACTTGGACCTAACAAGGAGACGAATTCACTCGATTTTATATCAAGACTCACGTCATCGAGCGCAGTAATATGTCTTTTTCTAGATATGCTTTCATTTACTTTATATATCATCTCTAGATTGTTAATACTTAATTTGACTTTATTAGAATTGACCATGAATTATCTCCATAACTATTCTCGAAGGGTTCCCCATTTCTGCACTGTAGATAATTCAATGCTTCTTAAAAAAAGTCTTTCTACAATGACACCCAGTATTCCAATAACTATAATTCCACCGTACATCATGTCCGCTGCAAGGAAATCTCTCGCAGCAAAGATACGGAACCCTAAACCAGCTTCAAGAGCAACAATCATTTCTCCAGTAACTACTATTCTCCATGCTCTACTAAAAGTGATTCTATATCCAGCAATCAGATTCGGTAGTGCACCAGGAACAAGAACCTGGAAAAAAAGAGTAGAACCTTTTGCACCCATCGCTTGTCCTGCGTGAATCAATGCTCTGTCTACTGTTTTTACTCCAGTCCAAGCATTCACCATACATGTTATCATTCCCTCAAACCATAAAACGGAAATTAATGTGAAATCACTTAATCCAAACCATAGAATTACAACTGGAAACAAGGCAAGACCTGGTACTGCAAGAAAAAAATACATTGGAGGAGCAAGAATTCTTTCTGCTGTATAATTCATGCCCATAAGCAATCCCAAAATCGTGCCGCTTATGATAGCGAGAACTACACCAACAAAAAGTCTGTAAAGCGAAACATATATATCAAGCCATAAAATCCCCGACTTTGCCTGTTTCACCATGGACAACCAAATAGTCTCTAAAGGGGGAAATAGTACAGGATGTAATGTACCAGAATGTGCTGCGATTTCCCAGAGAATCAACAGACCAACCAGCGGCGCAGCAGTAATAAATACTGAATATGCAGAACTCTTGAAAACTTTATACCAAGAAAGAGTTATGTAAATTTCTGATTTATCTACTTCTTCCGCTTCATCCCTTTCTGCATTTTTAATATTTTCGTTCAATTTAACCTCATGCACTAAATGTTAAGATGGCATATTCAAATAGGGATCAGGAGCGATCTCTTTTGAATTCCTTTCTCTTGTACATATATCAAGTGCGGCCAATGCATATATTTTTGTAGCCTCATAAAGAGTCGTAATGCTGATATGCTCTCCTAAATCTGCATTCCAGCCATATCCAGAGGTAGCATCAATATCCTTAACTACACCTGCAGGACCGTAAGTAATTGTCTGTACGCCATATCGATTCATGTGAGCACCATCTAGATAAGAGGTTTTTATGATTACATTTGGTTCTTCACCCATAATTGCTTTATGTGAATCAATCATTGCTCTTGATGGTAGTGAATCTACAGGAATGCCAGAAGGTGGATGACTGCTATAGACTTCTACTTTAGCATTTATATCATCGCTACTTTCATTCAATTCTGAAATCATTTGCTTAAATTCATTTTGTACATCTTGTACTCTTTGTCCAGGAACCATACGGACATCTACGTACAACTTGCATTCGATAGGTGACCGTGCACATCTATAAGGCCAACCTCCTTCGATTGCAGCTACATTCACATGTGGTCTTTCGTTTAAGAACACATTCCTTTCTCTGTAACCTGTAATCCATTTTCGGATTTCAGATTGAACACGTTCCATTTTTTCGATTGCACTTTCTGTAAAGTCTCCATAACAAGTGTGACCCATTGTTCCCCTAGTTGTTACTTTGAACCAAATAGTCCCTCCATGCCATGGAGCTAATTGCATACCTGTCGGTTCTCCAAGAATGCAGAAGTCAGTCATATATCCATGGGAAATAAGATACCTGGATCCGACACCATATCCGTCATAAAGCGAATCTTGATATTGATCTATACGATTCTTTTCAATTTCTCCGGCGACAGCTGCGCATACAATATCCCCTTTAACCTCAATGCCTGCATCTATGATCGCTTTTACGGCCGTAAGGTAAGAAACATCGGCACTCTTCATGTTGAAGGCGCCATTTCCTATAATTAAATCACCATCAAGAATCGCTTTGTTTTTATATCCTGGCTGTGTGAGTTCTGGTTCTTCCCCACTATAAGAAGTATCTAAATGACCATTAAACATAAGAGAGTATCCACCACCACTTCCATTCAATGATCCAACTGCGTTATATCTACCTTCAGATATTTTCTGTAAATCTCCTTCTAACCCTACTTCGATGTATTTATCGTTCATATATCTTGCTGCTTCTTCCTCTGAACCGGTAGGACTTGGGATATCTACTAATTCCATTGTCGTATTTACAAGAAAATCCCTGTCTACATAATCCAATACTTTTCTTTGCAAATCATCCATTCTATACACTCCATTAATAAAACATCCCCCCTTGTCATTTTCACGACAAGAGGAGACAGAAAAAATAAAACGTACTTATTTCATCAGTGAAAAATAAGCATTTTCTACAAGACTTATATCGATGTGTTTTGTTACATCAATACTTTTGGGAATTTTGCCTTTTTTAACACTCACTTCTACTCCAGCTTGCACTTCTGCAATATCTTGATGTGTAATCATAGCTCTGTCCCAGCGCATCAATGTATATACATCTTTCTTGATTTTTGACTGACTGAAATTCAAACCTACCTGCTGATAGAATTTCACCATAACTTTTGCAGTTTCATCTCTATTTGTATTTACAAATCGCATTGCTCTAACATGAGCATTGATAAATCTTTGTGCTCCATCAGGATTTTTTTTCTTTATATAAGTCCAGGTTGTCGTTAAGAAAACGGGAGATGTATATCCAAGAGTTTTGTCATATTCTTTAGGACCCATAACCATACGTCCTAACTTTTTATCCAAGATTAATGAACCCCACGGCTCCCAAGTTAAACCAGCGTCCAGGGCACCACTCTCAAATGCTGCTGGGATTGAATCGGTTTTTATATTTCTAATTTTAAAACTTTTTTCGGAAAGCCCAATTTTAGATAAATAAGTTAACCATGTAGCCCAAGTTCCTGATCCCATTTGAGCACCTACGGTTTTACCGACGAGATCCTTTAATGTTTTTGTTTTCTTATCTCTATTAGAAACAAGAACCATATTCTGGTTTCCGTACCTATTTAAAGCAATTCCAACGACATCGACACCTCTAGCTGCAATTTGCCCAACCCTAGAACCTCTTGTGCTTATAATGTCTGCAGAACCACCTATGAGAGCATCAATAAGAGCACGAGGGCTTGTTACGCGACGTTGTACATCCAAACCTTCAGCTTTATAAAAACCTTTCTGTTCAGCTATATAAGGTATGACTGCATGGGATGTATTATCGTGAATTAATCTAATTTTACCTTTTGCTTCAATTTGAGTGCTGAAAGTCAGTAAAACAGCAAAACATGAAACTAAAACAAACATTCTTCTCATAATCACTTCCTCCTAGTGTTTAGAAAAAAATACTACAAATTCATGCAAATTTGGCTGTAAAAAAAAAGTGTCTTGCAGGACAAATAGTAAATAGAACTGCCGTGTCCTCCACGACACCAGTTGCTAAATAACCATTCAACAGAAAATATAAATTTATGTATATTTAACTTTTATAACAGAAACACTTAAACAATGCAAAAATACAATTACTCAATAATCGGCAATAACACATATGGATTGTGAGATTCACTGAAATGTAAAGAAACATTTTTACTGAAAGTTTCAAATGGCCTATCCCTTGAATCATCGTGAAGAAATGGACCACAACCAGAGAATTTATTCATGTTTGGAAGAGTGCTACCTCCTCCTGTCTGGTAAACATAATCTTTACCTCTAACTGTAAGTCCAATTCTGTAATTTTTTGGAATTACTACTGAAGTTGGCCAAATTTCAACATCAATTTCATAAATTTCACCCGGCTCAAGTAACTGATCTTCATCGTGAGTATGAAATGGTCTATAAGGCAAACTTAAATCTATATCGAGTTTCCTGCGTGATGCACGAAGCCAACCTTGTGCGGTAGGGGTTGTCGGATCAAGAGCTCCCTGAAAAACAACCTCTTTAAAATCTTCCGTAAACACTCTGAGTATCAAGAAAACATCGGCATCTTCAGTTTCAGAAGATATATATAATCTCGAAGACAGAGGACCAGTAATCTCCATCTCACTTTCGAGGGGAGGCGTAACAAAAGTTACCCCATCTCCTAATCCTTTGTAATTAACTACATCCTCATGATTGTTTGCTTCTGTCTCTAAAGAGAATTTTTTAGGATTCAGAAAAAACTTTGTCCATTTAGTTCTTGCTAATGGCCATTCGCTTTCTTCTCTTTCTACAAACTTGTCTTCAGGATGTCGGACTTGCAATAAGACTTTAGGCTGTTTTTTCCAACCTGTATCTTCTCCTTTAAGATAATGTCCAAAAAACTTTTTCTGCAGATTAACTCCATAGTCTGTATAAAATTCTGTCCAGTGTTCTATTCCATGTACTTCTAACCATTTTTCTTTTGATGCAGCGTTGTTAAATCCTTCAAAATTGCCTCTTGAATGCAAAGATTGCCCGCCCCAATTAGATGATGAAAACAAAGGAACGTTGATTTTTGAAAAATCAGGCATTCTATCTGTCCAATATAAATCAGTAGAGAAATTATTCGAAAAAAGATCATTCGCCATATCTGCCCTATGATACCCGAGCTCTTCTTCGCTCATCGTATCAGGCCCAGAAACCCATTGACCATTTACTCTTGCTCTGTAACCTTTGACTCCCATACCGTGTTGCCTAGGAAGGCATCTACCCTTATACCAATTACCTCCATATGTGCAGAAGATCCCACCATGGTGTGACATTTCTCTGTATAAATCCGAAGCGCCTTCCCAAATACAAACTGCAGAAAGATGAGGAGGTTGCATTGCAGCTACCTGCCATTGATTAATGGCATAATACGAAATTCCATTTAACCCAACTTTTCCATTTGACCATTCCTGTACTGCTGCCCACTCTATGCAGTCATAAAAATCTTTAGTTTCCCTTTTTGAAAAAGGGTCTAAATATCCAGGAGATCTACCTGCGCCCCTTGAGTCTATCCTGATACATACATAGTCATCTGGAACCCATCTCTCTGGATCAACAACTTCCCAATTTTGGTATTTACTAGAAGAGTCTGCCAGGATCTCAGGAAAATTCGTAGTCATTGACTCCCATTGAGGAGCATATGCATCTTGAAATGCCAACCACTTCCCGTATGGGCCATGTGTCATAAGGACAGGATATTTGCCATCTTCTATAGGACAAAAAATATCTGCTCTTAAATTCAATCCATCATCCATCTCAATTGCGACATCCCAAAATATTTTCATTCCATCTTTGTAGTCAATAGTCCCACTCATTGTTAATTTCCTTTTTATTTTGTTATTTTATACATCACAATTATTTGGATATTTTTACTATAACGTATGGGAAAGGTATGTACAATTGAAGGATATTGAACTCAGCGATGAATTAGTATTTTTACAAAATACAATTAAAGATATCACTGAAAAATTTATTAAACCTAGAGCTAGCGAAATAGACGAACTTGAAAAATATCCAGAAGATATCTTCCAAATTCTTAAAGAGCATGATTTGCTTGGCTTATTTATTGAAGAAAAATATGAAGGAACCAACCTTGGAATCCTTGGCACTTGTGTCGCAATAGAAGAAATTGCAAAACATTGCTCGAATTCTCCATTATTTCTTTCTATCCCCTTATTAGCATCAAGACCAATTGCTGTCGCTGGCAGTGAAGAACAAAAAAAACATTTTTTAACTGGAACAGCAAAAGGAACAATTAAATGCTCTCTTTCAATGACAGAACCTCATGCAGGAACAGATGTTGCCAATATTAAAACTCGGGCAGTTAAGGATGGAGAATCATGGGTTATCAATGGACAAAAAACATACTGTACAGGTTCAAGCGTTGCCGATTATATAATTTTGGGTGCAAAAACTGATCCTGATGCTGGCTACGAGGGTTTAGTATTTTTAATAGTCCCTACAAATTCTGATGGTTTTAAAGTTGGCAGACACGAAAGAAAAATGGGAATGAGAGGAATTCCAACTTGCGAACTTTTCTTTGAAAATTGCCGTATTCCTATTGAGAACCAAATAGGAGAAGAGAAAACTGGATTCAAAACTGCCATGCTTGGCTTCAATCAAGCCAGACCTGCAATTGGCGCAAGAGGTGTAGGACTAGCACAGGGATGCTTGGATTACGCTATTGAATATTCAAAAGAAAGAGAGGCATTTTCAAGGCCTATTGCAAAGTTTCAGGGAATTCAATTAATGATAGCAGAAATGTTTATTAATATTGAAGCTGCTAGACTTTTGGTGCATAAAGCTGCGAGATTAATAGACAACGGAAATTTCGGAAAAGAACATGCACATCATTTTTCTGCTGCTAAAAGCTTCTCATCTGATGTTGCAATGAAAACATCAGTTGACAGTATTCAGATCTTAGGCGGTGCTGGTTATATGAAAGATCATCCTCTTGAAAGATTCATGAGAGACGCAAAACAATTGCAAATCATTGAAGGAACAACACAAATCCAACAGATTCTCATAGCAAAGAATTTACTAGGATATTAAATTTTCAGGACAGGATACTCCCATCATGCGCATTCTTATAATTTCTCACGCATATGCGATTCCTATATGGCTAGAAAAAATTCAAGAGATTTCAAAAGACCCTTCCCTTGAAATATCAGTATTAACCCCTAAAGTGTTCTGGGATTCTAATCGCAAATCTGTCACATACCCATGCAAAAAAAAATCTTATAATTTATTGACTGGAAATGTAGTATTTCCGAAAAGAGTTACTGGCCATTTCTATGTTCAAGGATTAAAAAAAGCAATAAGAGAAGTGAATCCTGACATTATCCATTTAGAGGAAGAACCTTGGAGTAATGTAGCAGCACAAATTCATTTAATAAAAAAGATATATTTTCTCAAATTCAAATTAATAGTTTTTTCGTGGGAAAATTTAGATTTAAACCTTCGAAAAATTTACAACATCACAGAAAATTATACCCTACGTAACGCTGACCTTTTTATTGCAGGGGGACAAACCAGCAAAGATCGTTTAATTAGACGTGGTGCAAGACCGGAATTAATTAAAATTCTTCCACAATTTGGACTTGACCCTGAATTATTCAGACTCCCATCAGAGAATGAAAGAAACAATACTTTCACTATTGCCTACATTGGAAGAATTATGCATCTAAAAGGAGTAGATCTAGCATTAAAGGCCTTTCAAAATCTGAAAGGAAAATGGAAGGCTATCATCGTAGGCAGTGGCAATATGAAAGATGAAATTTTACAACTTACAAAAGAATTATCGCTAGGGGGAAAAATAGAGTTTATAGATTGGGTTGACCATTATGATATTCCTTTATATATGAGAAAAGCCCATGTTCTTGTCGTTCCTTCTAGAACAACTCCAAACTGGGCAGAACAATTCAGCCATCCTTTAATTGAAGCAATGAGTTCTGGGACTGTACCAATTGGATCAGATTCGGGAGAGATTCCTTATGTAATTGGCAAAGAAGGTCTAATTTTTCAGGAAGACAATCATATTCAATTACAAAATGCTATCCAAAAACTTATGGACAACCCTCAACTACTTGAGGAGTTATCTATAGCAGGAAGAAAAAAGGTTTTAACCCAATATTCATGGAAATGTATTGCTGAAAAAACAATTGAATTCTACAGAGAAGTATATGCACCTTAAATTAAAGTGTTTTGCATTTTAGTTTCTAATCAAAAATGATATCTTTCCATAACTTAATTAGCAGAAACAGGAGAACTCAATGACCCCATTCGTTAATGCTGACGATGAAACAACCTGGCCTAAAGATATCATCATTCCACTTGAAGAACCCTTCTCTGACGATAGGGGCGTTATACAAAACCTCTTAGAAGGCAAGATAGGTAGTGCCGTACTAATCACATCCAAAAAAGGTTCTGTTCGTGCGAATCATTATCACGAAACTGATTGGCATTTCTGTCACGTTCAAGAAGGTGAGATAGAATATTTTCATAGAACTGTAGGGAGTGACAACCCACCTGAAATGTTAACTATCAAAACAGGAGAAATGTTTTTCACTCCTCCTATGGTTGAACATGCAATGAGATTCACAAAAGATACTACTTTTCTAACACTTGCAAGAAATGCAAGAAATCCTGAAGCATACGAGTCTGATGTTATAAGGGTAAATCTTATATAGCCTATGAATAATCCAATAGTTACGAAAAGACGCTCTTGCAGACTCTGTGGAAGTTCAAACGTAGAAGTTGTCTTCAAATTGAGAACTACTCCGCCAGCCAATGCTTTTAGAAAAAAAAATAATATCAAAGAAAAACAGACTAAATATCCCCTAAATCTTTTGCTTTGCAATAATTGTGGACATACGCAACTTCGTGAAATTCTCGACCCCAAAGTTCTTTTTGAAAATTATGTGTACGTCTCAGGTACATCGAAGTCATTTATTCGTCACTTTGAAAAATACGCAAATCATGTCACTTCTAGATACAAATTGAAAAAAAATAGTTTAATTGTTGAGATTGGAAGTAATGATGGAACTTTACTGAAATTCTTCAAAGACAAGAAACACAGAGTGATTGGGATAGACCCTGCAAAAAGTATAGCAAAAGAAGCAAATAAGGAAGGTATAAAAACAATTCCTACATTCTTTAATGAAAAAGTATCAAAAGAAATACTCAGCCAAGAAGGTCCCGCAAATATCATTATCGCAAATAATGTATATGCACATGTGGACGATCTTAAAAGTCTAACTATCTCGATCAGAGATTTGCTCCATAAAAATGGAGTTTTCATATTTGAGGTTTCTTATCTAATAGATGTCTATAAAAAAACTTTATTTGATACTATTTACCACGAACATCTTTCATACCATACGATTAAACCACTTATTCATTTTTTTGAGTCTTTAAATATGAATCTTTTTGACGTTCAAAGAATCAATACTCATGGCGGCTCAATTCGCTGTCATGTACAAAAAAATACTGGAAAGAAAAAAATAAAAAAATCAGTGAAAAATTCATTACAAACTGAACAAAGATATAAGATCTTTAATACTTCTACATTTCATAATTTTTCAGCATCTATAAATGATTTAAGAAATGATTTGAGTTATTTGATAGAAAGTATTCGTAAAAATGGAAAGAAAATAGCAGGGTTTGGCGCACCAGCAAAGGCTACTACATTGATGCATCACTTTAAGATTAGACGACAAGATATTGAATATATTGTCGATGACAGTCCATTAAAACAAGGATTATATACTCCCGGCTACAATATACCAGTAGTTAGTTCTAAACACTTAACAGAAAAGCCAGTAGATTTTTTATTAATACTGGCATGGAATTTTTACGAATCTATCATTAAAAATCATAAAGATTTTTCCAAAGACGGGGGAAAATTCATCATACCCCTACCAAAACTCAAGGTGATTTAATTGAATATTGAAAATCATGAACAAGACCCCAAAGAAATAGTTGATAAATTAGGCGATGAAATAAAAGAATTCAATGGAAAAACTATGCTTATTACTGGAGGACTTGGGTTCTTAGGGCAAATGTTTGTCCGTGTTGGGAAGATTTTAAATGATAATTATCTTACAACTCCCTGCAAAATTATTTTAATGGATAATTTCATAACTTCTTCTGAATCTTCAAAAGACGATTTCGATTATGATTTTGTGGAATTTATGAAACACGATGTAATACAAAATATTTCTGTCGATGAACCAATAGATTTCATCATTCACGCTGCTGGGATAGCTAGTCCAACCTACTACAGAAAATATCCACTAGAAACACTTGATGTGGCAATTCAAGGAACTAGAAATATGCTAGATATTGCTAAAGAGAAGAATTCTAAATTGCTTTTCTTTAGTTCTAGTGAAATTTATGGAGACCCTTATGATAATGATGTTCCAACATCTGAAGATTTCAGAGGAAACGTATCTTGTCTAGGACCACGCGCTTGCTATGATGAGAGCAAGAGGCTTGGTGAAACTATCGTAAGAATTTACTTTGAACAATTTGGTGTTCGCTCTGTAATAGTTAGGCCATTCAATGTTTTCGGACCTGGAATGAACAAAAATGATTACAGAGTACTTCCTAACTTTGCAAGACTAATCATTTCCGGAAATAAAGTGAAAGTATATGGAACTGGAAAACAGACAAGGACATATTGCTATATTACAGATGCTGTTACGGGATTCATAAAAGCACTTCTAAATGGCAAACCTGGGGAAGCATATAATATTGGCAATGACACACCAGAAATTTCTGTTATCCAGCTAACTAAACATATCAGCAATGTTATCAAGGAAGAAGTCAGAGTTGAATTATCAGAATATCCTTCGAGTTATCCACCAGATGAACCACAAAGAAGATGTCCCGATCTAGCAAAATCTAAGAAAGACCTTGGTTTCGATCCAACAGTAGATTTAGAAAATGGCCTACAAAAGTTTTTTGAATGGGCCAAATTTGCTTATAGTCAATAAAGAGATACTTAATGAGAAAAATGAAATTTGCCCTTATTGGTGCTGGTAGATGGGGGAAAATATACATTCAAACTATTTCTCGTTTAGCAAATATGGAAATTTCTTTACTATGTACTAGTAATCTAGAAAACAGGAAATTAGTCGATTCGAATTGCCATATTTGTTCAGATTGGCGCGATATTTTAACAAAAAAAAATATTGATGCTTTAATACTAGCAGTTCCACCTTCAATTCAGTTTGAAATTTTATTAGCAAATTTAAAATCAAAAATTCCCTTGATATTAGAGAAACCTCTTACTATAGATGCAAAGCAAGCCAAGGAAATAAAATCTCTGTACTCAAAAGAAAATATCATTTCTCTTGTAGATCATATCTACCTTTTCCATCCTGCCTATACGACTTTAAAGAAAAATTTGCACTTAATAGGAAATATAAAATCGATCAAAACAGAAGGTGGTTCTTTTGGGCCATTTCGTCACCATACTCCCCCACTTTGGGATTATGGACCACATGATCTATCAATGTGTTTAGATATTATAAAAGATTATCCCAATAAGATTACAACAACTCGAATTAGCAGACAAAAAAATAAAGAGACTCTAGAAGAAGTATGGGAAGTCAATCTTCAATTTTCTAGTGGAATTCAAACAAAATCAATAATAGGAAATGGAATGAAAAAAAAGACAAGAAAAATGGAAGTTATCGGTGAGGAGGGGTCTTTAATTTTTGATGATTTCGATAAAGATAAATTGAATTTAAAAAAGAATTTTGAAATTTCAAAAATATTAATCCCAAACGAAAGCAAACTTCCATTAGATATTGCGATAGAGACTTTCGTAGATGCTATTAGAGGGAAACATGATAGCAGGCTAGGACTTACCCTTGGTTCTGATATCGTAACGATATTAGAAGAATGTTATTTAAATAATTAAATTTTTCGAATAAGATGCATTTAAAAGGGAGCTTTTCATGCATAAACTTTGGGCCTTAGATGCTTACGAAATCTCTGAATTATTCAGAACTAAAGAAGTATCTGCTATTGAAATATGCAATCAAATCATTCAACACATAGAAAATATAAATCCGAAATTAAATGCTATAGTTGCAAAAACATTTGACGATGCCCTGGAAACAGCAGAAAAGTTAGATAAAAAACTAAAAAATGGAGAACATCTAGGCACTCTTGCTGGTGTTCCTATCACAATCAAGGAAAATGCAGACCAAAAAGGATTTGCTACAACAAACGGTGTCAGAATTCAAAAAGATTTAATAGCTACTAAAGATAGTCCTGTTGTAGAAAATTTGAAAAAAAGTGATGCCATTATCGTTGGCAGAACCAATACACCCCCATTTTGCATTCATTGGTTTACTAGAAATAGTCTTCATGGCCATACGTTAAATCCTCACAATAACACTATTACTCCTGGTGGCTCTTCAGGTGGTGCTGCATCTGCTACTGCATCTGGCATGGGCGCAATAGGTCATGGAACTGATATTGCTGGATCTATTCGATATCCTGCGTATGCTTGTGGCATACATGGACTAAGACCCAGCTTAGGAAGAGTCCCCATGGTAAATTATACTGGTCCAGATAATCATATAGGTGCACAGATAATGGCCGTAACCGGTCCTTTGGCTCGATCCATCACTGATATCGAACTTGGTCTTAAAGCCATGAGCATGGAAAATTATAGTGATCCATGGTGGTCCCCCGTACCATTATCTTTCCCAATGCCTGCAAAAAAAGCTGGTCTTGTAATAGAAATTGAGGGATTAAAAATTGATCCTATTGTAGTAGAAGAATTAAAGAAAGTTGCAAAAGCACTAGAAGAATCTGGTTGGATTGTAGAAGAAGTGTCACCCCCTAACTTTCAAAAAGCAGCTAAATTTCAAGCAGTCCTCTGGCTTGGTCAATTCAGAAGAACTGGCGGTGAAGTAATCAAAAAAGAAAATGACCCTGACGCTAATTTTATTTACAGCCAAATGACTAGAAGATGTTCTGAACCAAGTTTAGAAAATTTCATGGATGCATTACAAAATAGAGCGACCATAGGAAGAGAATGGAATAGATTTTTTGATCAATATCCAATAATGCTTTGCCCAACAACTGGCGATATACCATTTGAAGATTTGAAAGATCTAGAATCTCCAGAATCGTTTGATATGGTGTTTGACTCTATGCTTCCTCAAATCGCTCCACCATATCTAGGACTCCCAGGAATGTCTTTTGCTACAGGAAAAACGAAAAACAATGTCCCTCTCGGTGTTCAGATGATTTCCAGAAAATATCGAGAAGACGTTTTATTAGCAGCAGGATATGACCTAGAAAAAATTTTTCCAAAAATAAATCCTGTCCTGCCAAACTTTTAAGGTAACTTCAAAGTTAAATCATATTACGATTGAAGAATTTCCTGGAATAAAATTAAAGCAGATTTTGCAAAAACTTTCATATTTTCCGATCTATCATTGCTCCCTGTTTCTATAGTAATACATTTCACATCTTCCTTTGAAGAAACAGCAATACAACAATGCCCGGGAGAATCTCCATATCTATTTCCACTAGGTCCTGATGCGCCTGATTCTGAAATGGCGTAATCGCTTCCTAAATGATTTTGTATAGCATGTGCAAGACGGATTGCATATTCTTCCGTAGAAGGTCTCAATCCATCAAAAAAACTATCGTCAACAGAAAGCATCTTGTGTCTAGATTCATACGTATACAGAACTCCTCCTCCGAGAAAATAAGAAGAAGCCCCAGCAACAGATAACAAAGAAGACGAAATCAAACCTCCCGCAGATGTTTCTGCAACAGAAACTGTTTTTGAAGATTGTTTTAAATTCTTGCCTATCTTTTCTGCTTGCTTAAATAATTCCATTCACATCCCCCTTTAAGCAAATTATTTGTTTTATGCAATGTGCTTTAAAATCTCCACGACTTGCTCTGGTGTTTGAGCTACAGCCATTGAGACTCCATCTATTTCTTTTAAGGCATGAGTATGTTCATCTCCATGTATAGTAATGATAGATTTCCCAAGAGCTGATGCAACCCCAGCGTCAAAAGCCGCATTCCATTGTTTATACTTTTCTCCAAATCTTACAACAACAATATCGGAATCTTTTATCAAATTACGTATACGAATAGAATTCATCTTTGCTGCCTTATGATCTTTCCAGAAACTTTTCTCCTCCGATCCTAAAATATCTACCCCGCAGTTATCACTTGCATCATGTTCAATAATTGGTGAAAAGAATTCGACCGGAAGATTATTTTGTTTCGCTCCTTCTTCAATACATTCACGCCAATCAGTGTGAATTTCTCCAGATAAATATACACGCCATATTTTGCTACTTTTTTCCTGATTCATCTCATATCCTTTCTTCGTAATTATTTATCTTTTTCGCTTAACTCTATGCGAATATCTTCAGGGCCTCTAATGAATGCGGTTACCCTACCGCCCATGCCCACTGGAGCAGGATCGCGAATAAATTCTGCGCCTTTGGTTTTCAAGGTTTCCGATAGTTGCGTCACGTCATCTACAGAAAAAGAAAAATGATCTACTCCCATTACAGAATCAGGATGATTTTTTCCAGGATTCTCTGATGGTCTTACTCCTCTTAAGAACAATTTAGCTTCCCCTACTTTCACAATTGCATTAGGTGCACCATGAAAATTTTCATCTAAAAATTCTAATGACCCGTCGAAAACATTCACGAAATAGTCCTTCATTTTTTCTACGTCATTGCAAATAATATGAACGTGATCAAAAGACAGCTTCAATTTTAAATCCTCCTTCTTAAACTTCCAGAACAAAAAGAAAGTCATGGGTATATTGGAAAAATTTCAGTAACCGTTTACATTTGAATAGATTAAACATACATGAAGATTTTTTTCAATTTCAATTCTGTAAAGGAGCAAATTAATGTCACAAAAGCTTGGCTATATAGGGCTTGGGAAAATGGGACTTGCATTATCAAAATCACTTCTAAAAAATGGTTACGACGTCTATGGATACGATATAGACCCAAAAAGACTTGAAATGCTTAAAGAGATTGGTGGGAATCCCGTTTCTTCTGCTAAAGAACTAGCAGAAACTTGCGATATTGTTTTTTCGATACTCTTAAAAACTGAACATATAGAAGAAAATACATTTGGAGACAATGGAATTACAAAAGCAAAAAACCAAAACTTTATCTTCATAGAGATGTCTACTATGTATCCAAGTTGGCAGGTAAATTTATCCAGCCGTTTACGCAAAGAAGGGATAGAAATGTTAGATGCGCCGATTTCAGGCTCACATCCCAAAGTCGATGACAAAACAATCTCTATCATGGTAGGAGGCAAAAAAGAAATTTTTGATCAAATAGCTCCTGTACTTCAATCTATAGCTGCCAATGTTCACTATACTGGACTGAATGGAACCGGCGCGACAATGAAAATAGTCACCAATCTTTTTGTGAATTCAAATGCTGCCTTGCTAGCTGAAATGGTTTTAGTAGGCGAAAAAGCCGGATTATCTCACGATACTATGATGGAATGTTTGCGGACCGGATCGGTAAAAGGAGTTATGCTCGAACAAATGGCACCCAGACTTTTCTCCAGAGACTTCGCTCCTAGAGGAGCTGTTGAAATTTTTGTAAAAGATATGGGTATGGCTATACAACTCGCTGAAGAGAATGGAATAGACCTAAGAGTAGTCAAAGCCAGCAGGGAGATGTTTCAGAAAGCCGAAAAAGCAGGCTGGGGAAAAGATGATGCTAGCCGCGTAATTGAAGTCTACGAGGGAAAAGCAGAAAATTAAACTTATATTGTCTCTACTTGTATAATTCTGCCTTTATTGTCTGTGCTTCCAAAGGGATAACCTGCACAAAGAATTACTTGTTTTCCTCTATCAGCAATTTTTTCTTCAAGAATTCTTTTGCGAACAGTCGGCAGTACTTTTTCGATAGAAATTCTCTTCCCAATTTTCCATGGAACTACTCCCCAGGAAAGGGATAATTTTTGCAAAGTTCTCTGCGATGTACTTAGGGCAACCACGGATTGATTGGGCCTAAACATAACAATTCTTCTTGGAGTATCTCCAGAATCTGTAGGACTAATTACCAAAGATGCTTCTAGTTCTTTTGCTAATTCTACGGTTGAACCTGCCACTGCATAAGGGAGCTTTTTAGATTTACTTCTCGATATTTTTCGTTTTTCCATTTTGTTGAATTGTTTTTCCGTAGTATTCGCAATTTTCGACATTATCCTTACAACCAAAGAAGGGTTATGTCCTATGGAAGTTTCCTCACTTAACATAATAGCGTCTGAACCATCGATAATCGCATTTGCAACATCACTTGCTTCTGCTCTCGTTGGTCTATGAGATACAACCATAGAAAGCAACATTTCGGTCGCGGTAATGACAGGTTTTCCTGTACGGTTCGCGTAACGAATAATCTTTTTCTGAATAAGAGGCACTGCATCTAATTCAACTTCAATCCCGAGATCTCCTCTAGCAACCATGACCCCGTCTGCGGATTTGATAATATTTTTATAATTTTTAATCGCCTCAGCCTTTTCCATCTTGGCAATAATAAAAATATCTGATTTCGCTCTTTTTAATATTTTCCTGCACAGGTCAACATCTTCAGAGGTTCGCACAAAAGATAGTCCTATAAAATCTACTTTTTCCTGAATGCACACTTTCAAATCTGCATGATCTTTCCGAGTTAATGATGGAATGTTCAGCTTTGTATCCGGCATATTTAGTCCTTTGCCTTCTTTCAAATCTCCGCCTATGACAACCCGACACTTCACCTGCAAGGATCCGGACTGGATTACTTTAAGTTGCAATTTTCCATCCGAAATCATCACCATATTGCCAACCTTCAACTGCGGAATAAGTTCCTTGCGATTCAAAGATAATTTTGTAGCATTACCAAGTCTGGTTTCTGCTGAAAGAATAACGGTTTTTCCTTTCACTAGTTTTGCGCCCTCTTCTACTTTCCCTAAACGGAATTTCGGACCTCCCAAATCTGCGAGTATCCCGACATATTTCTTTAACTGTTTCGAAATTGTTCGGATTTTACGAATAGTTTCAATTTTTTCTTCGATAGTCCCATGAGAGAAATTCAAGCGAGCGACATCCATTCCTTCCTGGATCATTTTACGAAGGATTATTGAATCTATGCTGGCTGGACCAATCGTACAAACTATCTTCGTTTTTCTCATGAAAACTCCTAAAGTTACGAACTATCTACTACAAGTTTATTAGCGTTTTATTAGATTTCTAATTCCTTTCCATTCACTGTGACTTTTCCTTCTAAAGGAACTGGTTGTACAATGAGCTTTTCTGCAAAACATCCTCCTTTAGCACATTTGATGAGATGTGCGATTTTATTTTCATCTTCATCTGACTCTATTTCTAAATGTGTACGGAATCCTTGATGATCTACATTCACTGTTCCTTGTATAACCGAACCATGTAAAAGATAATCTCCTTCCACATGACATTTTCCGCTTTTTATTTCCATTTTCAGCATATGCGCGTACCGCGCAACCTGGGTAAGTAGTCAAAATCCTATTGCGGTTGCAAGCATGGGCATAGGAGGGGAGTACTTTCCAGTGCCTCCAATTCTTTCTGATTCATCTGAATAAATAGTCCAACCCGCTGACTCTCCTACTTTGAGCATAGGTTCGTTTTCCATGGTTTTTGTATCCGCACGTAGTTCCATTAAAACTCCCTTTCGGGGAAGTTCGGGTTTATCTGTAATTCTTTCCCCTGGCTCAGTTGGTGCATCATTCCATCGAAGTGGCTGTTCCATAAAATTTCTCCATTAAAATATTGACTAAAATACGATTCCTTTGAAATAATAAAAAAAAATAATTTTTCTATTATATCATTATAAAAATGAATGAGAATAAAATGCCTTTCTACAAATCATCAGAACTCAAAATGGAAGATATTGGAACCGGAAATGCCGGAGAGTATCAGCCTATACTCGGACAGTTAATGAAAGCCGGTGTTGTAACATACTACAAAGGGACTGGCTCCAAACCGCACTGGCACAACAATGACGAACAAATTTTATATGTATTGGAAGGAAAAAGACTCTTTCGTGTAGGCGATGAGGAAAAAGTTATTGAAAAAGGTGATATTGTTCATATCCCTAGGGCAACACTGCACGGAGGAAGGACACTAACTGACAAAGCTGTAATGTGGGTGACCAAAAGTCCCGCTGATGATCCAAGCCTTGGAGCAGATCATCATTACCCAGAAAATTTACAAGAGATCATGGACAATCTTGACAGGAAAGCTGCTGAATTATCTTAAAACTTCATACTCCATTTTTTAGGGGACGAATATGCATAAAAAACTTCTCTCATTCCTAACAGTTTTTCTATTTTCAATTTCCTTCTTCTCTGTTTCTGCAAACGCCGATATCGGAAATATGCTCAAGCAATTAGAAAATATGGGGAAAAAATTAGACAATATCGGAGAGAAAAAAATTCCTTCTCCAGGCCAATCTAGTTCAAGTTTAAAAAACCAGCTAACAAATCGTTCTCTCATTTTTGCTTGGTACTTGAAAAGACAAGGAAAAAGAGACGCCCAGTTAAAAAGTGTATACCAATACGTATATTTTGGAAAAAACGGAAAAATGTGGGGCTTGTTCCATGCTAAAGACAAAAAATTAAACCAAAAATATTTATATGCAGTTAGCGGTAAATGGAAAGAGAATAACGGCAGAGTATGTATTAGTCACGTCCCTATGTATGCAACTTCCGATCGTTCTAAACTCCGTGTAAAAGAAGCAAGAAAGTACTGTTACAACTTTCCAAAAGAAGGTCTCTCTGCATTAAATTTAGAAAATAGAGCATTCGATGGTTTCCGCAGGGGAAGCAAAAGAATTCAATCTTTTATTATTCCTAAAAAGCAACCGGATAGATACAAAAAATATAACCTTGTAAGTCAAGTATCAGTATCCGTAAAAAAAGACATGACATTTAGAAGAGATTATAAAAAATGGAATAAATATGTCACCAGTATACTGGCCAGACAGAAAAGGCAAAAGAAAGCCAATTTAGAAACAAAAAGATATAACGATAAAAAGGCACAAGAGAAAGCAGAACAAAAAGCAATGCTAAAAGCCAGGGAAAAACAAGATATGTCCCAAATGTCTTCTTTCAAAAATGCTAGAGGAAAATGGGGCGTTAAATTTGGAATGACTAAAAGACAAGCTGGAGCTGCAAGCAAAATGTGCAAGTATTCTCCAAGCAATAATCCAAAATATGATGGTTGGATTAATTGCAAAAGAGAATTGTTCGGCATCATGCGTTCTGTTCCTTTAGCATTTAGAAAGAAAAACGGAAGAAATGTAGTGTCCGGCATACAAGTAGCGCTAGGAAAACATACCTACGCAGAGTGGACAAAATTACATAATATGCTTAGAAAAAAATACAAAGTAAACAAATCAGCCAATGCTTCAGAAAGAGAAATGTACCGGGCGAAAACTCTTACCCGTTACTCCAATATTTACGACAATGGACGTATTGTGCTGCAGGTAAGTAAAGCTTGTGAAAAAAGAGGCGGTAAATACAGCAACTACAGATGTCTTTGGTATAAAGATGTTATGCATCTTTGCTACTGGGACGATATAGAAGCCAGATTATTTATGAAACTCCTCAAGAAAAGATCGAAAAAAGAAGACCTATAATAATACAAAGGAGCGAAATGCCTTTTTATAGAACATCAGAACTGAAAATGGAAGATATCGGCACAGGAAACCCAGGAGAGTATCAACCAATCCTGGGGGAACTTATGAAAGCAGGTGTGGTTACGTACTACCGCGGCACAGGAACAAAACCCCATTGGCATAACGTCGATGAACAGTTTTTTTATGTGACAGAAGGAAAATGTCTCTTTCTTCTTGGGGAAGAAGAAAAACACATAGAAGAAGGAGATATTGTTTATATACCTAGAGGCACTTTACATGTGGGCAGAAGCACTACAGATAAATGCGTAATATGGACCACCAAAAGCCCAGCGGAAGAACCAAGTCTAGGCGCTGATCATCATTATCCAGAGAACATGCAGGAAATTATTGACGGTCTTGAAAAAAGAGCAGAAGCGTTATACGAATAGATTTTTAACGTGCACGAAGCCTTGGATCTAAAACATTTCGAAGCCAGTCCCCTACTAGATTCGCTCCCAGTACCGTGATAGTAATCGCAAGTCCTGGGAAGGTAACAATCCACCAGGATACATAGAGATAGGACCTTCCCTCTGCAAGAAGTCCTCCCCAAGTAGGGGTAGGCGGCGGAACTCCTAGTCCCAAGAAACTCAGACCAGATTCTATGACTATCAACCTACCAAGATAAAGAGATGCAATTACAATAATCGGAGAGAGAACATTCGGAAGAATATGCTTGAAGATTATTCGAAAATCACTCCCACCTGACGCTCTAGTAGAAGTAACGTATTCACTTTCTCTAATGGCAAGGACATTTCCCCGCACAATACGGGCGTAAATGGTCCACTGTCTAAACGCAATCAACACGACTATCAACCAGAGACTGGGCTGCAATATCGCAATCGTTGCTAAAGCTAATAGAATAAATGGAAAAGATAATACAAAATCAACCAGCCTCATTAAAATATAATCTGTGACTCCTCCATAATATCCAGAGATAAGTCCAAGAAAGAGTCCTATACTTCCGGCAATCGCAGTCGCTGATATTCCGACTATTAAAGAAACTCTGGCACCATAAATCACTCTACTCAACAAATCTCTGCCTAAATGGTCCGTTCCCAAATAAAAAACCTTTCCGTCTTGTTCATACATCGGAGGCTTCATTGCTCTATTTAATATTTGTTCATGCGGATCAATAGGGGCAAGCCACGGGGAAAAAAGAGCACAAATCAATACCACTAGTAGAATCGATACTCCTGCTATTGCAAACGGATTTGTTTTAAGGGATTGAAATAAACGAGATCCTTTGTTGGATCCCAATTCATCGTCTACCTCAGTTTCTAAAACTTTTTCGTTCATTTTTTCCTTCTCTATTTATATTCAATTCTAGGATCAAGATACACGTATAAAATATCAACAATAAAATTGATTACCACAAAAATGGAGGCTAGTAGAAAAACGGCAGCTTGAACAATTGGAAAATCACGTTCATGTATTGCTTCTACAGTCAACCGCCCTACTCCAGGCCATGCAAAGACGGTTTCTGTAATTACCGTACCGCCCAACGTTAGAGCAAGATCAATACCAAGAACTGTTACAATTGGAATGGAAGAATTTTTCATTGCATGAGAAAAAACAACGCCAATTTCAGAAACACCTTTAGATCGTGCGGTAACAATATAGTCCTGCCTTAATACCTCCAGCATTTCAGATCTCATGAGTCTCGCTAACCTAGCGGTATGAAACATTGCTGCCGTAAACATAGGCATAATCAAATGTACCCATTGTTCATATCCAAATGGGGGAAGCCACTGCAGATGTACAGAGAAAAATAAAATCAACATCAACCCCAACCAAAAATCTGGGATTGCCTGACCTATGACGGCTATTGCCATCACCCCCTGATCATAAAACGTATTTTCTTTAATAGCGGCAATACAACCTATAGGAAGTCCAATAATAATAGAAAAGATAAATGCAGCGGAAGCGAGTTGTATAGTCGCAGGCATATGTTCTAAAACAATTTTGAAAGCAGATTCTCCATGTCCAAAAGATTCTCCAAAATCTCCTCTCAAAGCTCCTTTAAAATAAATCACATATTGCGTGAATAAAGGTTTATCTAAACCCATTTCATTTCTGAGTTGGGCAATATCTGCTTCCGTTGCGTCATCTGGCAACATAACTCTTGCAGGGTCTCCGGATAAATGGAGCAACAAGAAAACAAAGACCAAAACACATTTAAGCAAGATAACTGACTGAATCAAACGTCGGACTAAAAATCCGCTCATGAAACCTCCAGAATTTCTGCATACAGAACAAAAAAATATTCAAAAAAAAACTCTCTCCCCATCTATAAAAAAACAGGGAGAGAGTTATTGAAATCTACTTCCAGCCCGCATCCGATGCGATTACAAGACCGGTATTTCGCATTTTCCAATCCACATCTTTTCTCTTTCCGGATATCTCATCTAAATGATAGAGAAAAACTAAATAGGCATTATCTCGAATATGCTTATTCAGTTTCTGATACATAGATATTTGCTTTGCTTCATTGGACTCAGCAGCAGCATCCTTGATCATTTTATCAAGAGCATCACTTCGAACACCGCCGTGTGTGGATTTACTGAATAGTAAACCGCCAAACATCCAAGCTGAATGAAGGGCAATGTCGTTTCTGCATGCATAGTTCCAGTAAGGCTTACGATGCTTTTCCCATTTCGATCTGCTGTTACGTCTCCATGCAGCATATTCTAATGGTGTCACTTTCACTTTGATATTTAGTTTCTTTAAATTTCCTGCAATTGCTTCTGCACCTGCTTGACCTTTTAGATATCGGCCCTGAGGAA
>TARA_B100000686_G_scaffold355330_1_pt1 | contig 26455 bp, 19 predicted proteins | sample TARA_B100000686 | Tara Oceans TARA_B100000686 (sample SAMEA2622733) | marine metagenome | biome: marine biome (ENVO:00000447); feature: marine epipelagic mixed layer (ENVO:xxxxxxxxx); material: "saline water (ENVO:00002010), including plankton (ENVO:xxxxxxxx)" | depth 150 m | reverse complement strand
GCGGCAACAGGTATTTCCGATACGGAAGAATTTGTACCCCGCCAATGTTTCAATGGAAAAATTGAAAGTCCACGGATATTTTCTAGACCCTTGTCATTTGATGAAATCGGTCATTTGGCTTCAAACGGTGCTCCAAGTGAGGTGCCGGATCTCGTTGCTGCCTGGGATTTTTCTCAAACTCCTGCGAATAGTACCACTGTCGAAGATATTTCGAATAATCGGCGCCATGGAGAAGTTGTAAATTTCCCAATGCGTGGATTGACTGGGCATAATTGGACGGGACGGGAGTTCTCTCGAGAAGCTGCGCCTGGCCAGTACGGCGGTATTCACTTTCATGATGACGATGTTGAAGACATGAAATGGGATGCCAGTTTCAAATGGAAATTGCCCGCAGACATAAAGAGCGGTTGTTATGCAGCCTATCTTACGGCTGGCGATGAAGAAGATTTTATAACCTTTTTTGTCTCCAATAGCACTGCTAAGGAAAAAATAGCGTTTCTTGTACCCACTATTACGTATCTCGCATATGCCAATGAGCGGGTATTATTTGCTGGTATTGATTTTAGCGGGTTGACGAATATCCCTATCGTTGTTGATCCTTACGATGATTTTCTTGGAGATAACCTTACGGAATATGGTGGTTCAATCTATGATGTTCATTCCGATGGTAGTGGTATTTGCTACTCTACTGCTCGTAGGCCCATCGTTAATATGCGGCCAAAACATCGTCACTGGGTACACAGTTGTCCAAGAAAATTATCATTTGATCTGTATCTCGTGGATTGGCTTGAAGAGAAAGGATTCAGCTATGATGTAATAACCGATCATGATCTACATAAAAGAGGCCATGAATTGCTCGAATCGTATGATGTGGTTTTGACAGGAAGTCATCCGGAGTATTGGACCTCTTCAATGATGGATGGCCTTGATCAGTTTATGGATGACGGAGGTAGATTGATGTACCTAGGCGGTAATGGATTTTACTGGGTAACGGCTGTTGATCCGGAGCGCGACCATATTATTGAGGTCCGGAGAGGTTATGCAGGATCACGCGCTTGGCCATCCCATGTCGGAGAATTGGAGCTTGCATCAAATGGGGAGATAGGAGGTATTTGGCGCCATCTTGGACGATCACCAAATGCGTTGGTTGGTGTCGGGTTCGCTGCGCAAGGTTGGGATTTAAAGACCCCTGGCTATAAACGACTACCTGCTAGTTATGAATCGAATGTTAAATTTATTTTTAAGGGAATTGAAGGAGATGAGGTAATAGGTGACTTTGGCCTCGTGATGTCGGGTGCAGCCGGAGATGAACTTGATCGGATTGATTTCGATCTTGGGACGCCCCCTCAAGCTATAAGATTAGCAACGTCAGAGGGTATGCATAGTGCATATTATTTAGTTTGCCATGAAGATATGATGGTAACGATGCCAACGATTGATGGCACCAATAACGCAAACGTTCGTGCAGACATGGTCTATTATCCGACACAGAAAGGTGGCGCGGTTTTTTCGGTTGGATCAATTAATTGGCTAGGAAGTTTGTCTCATAACAACTATGATAACAATGTCTCAAAAATTACCGAAAATGTCTTGCGGGAGTTTTGTAAAGGATAGCTAATAATGATTTTTAGTGCCATCAATTATTTTTTTCTAGGCCAGCCTATCGGCCGCTTAGCCAGTATGGCACTAGCTTTTTGAGGGAGCTAGCCAATGTCTGATATCAGAGATCATTTGTCTAATGGTGTTCCGACCGGAGATGAGACGTGGGCTCAGTTAGAATTGAGTTCAGATCAATACCGAAAAAAAGCAAATCAGTACCGGCTTCGGTATCTAGGACGCGCATCCGGTTTTCTCGCGCCCTATATGATTCTTTGGTTTGCGTTTTTAGCAATACCTGTCGGTTGGGCCATTTTTTTAAGCTTTAATGAAGGTGGAGTGCTAGATTCCGGGTATTGGGTGGGTTTAGAAAACTGGGGACGTGCATTTGACGATTCAGAGCTAACTCAAGTAGTTCTGAATACAAGTCTATTTGTTGTGTTAGCAATTACCATTGTTTTTGGGTTAGCTATATTTTTGGCGTCACTCATTAACAACCATCGACGCGGAGAAAATTTTTTTAAAGTGACGTTATATTTCCCATTGCTTGCTCCACCAATTTTAGGTGCGATGATTTGGCATTTTATGCTGCACTTTGATTTTGGTATCGTGAATTTGATCACTAGAGGAATTTTCGGTTGGGAGGGCGTCAATTTTCTCGGAAAAAATCCTATTGCATTGTTCTCAATAATTGCAGTTGAAATCTGGCGAGGTTTGGGTTTTTGGGTCCTTTTTTATCTAGCTGGTTTACAGAGTGTCCCTGGCGAACTGCTCGAAGCGGCAAAGCTCGACGGCGCCAGAAGTTTTCGACGGTTTATCCGCATTAGTGTTCCAGTATTGAGGCCTCTTTTTCTTTTTGCTTTGGTAATCGCGATAATTATGAATTTTCAGTTGTTTGATTCTGTCAAGATTTTAACGGATGGTGGTCCCAGGATGGGTACGGCAACGATTGTTTGGTTTATCTATCGACGTATGTTTGCATTTCAAGACACGGGATTGGCATTTTCTGCCAGTGTCGGCTTATTAATAGGCACGATGGTATTAACGCTCTTGGTTTTCTGGCTCCTAGGTCGTAGGAGTAAACGTGAGGCTTAATTACGCATGAATACTTCCAGTGCAGTAGATCACACAGAGCCAGATTCTTCGCACTATAAGCGCGGTCAAGCCCGTTATTTACTAGGGAACCGTGTTCGCGCGCTTATTGCCTACGTGATTCTATTGTTTTTTGTTATTTTTGCGGTTGGTCCAGTGTTATATTTAATTTCTCCAGCACTTCGGGACAGCATCTCTTTGTTTGAATATCCCCCAAAATTAATCCCTGATGAGCCCACGCTTGATAATTTTAGATTTTTATTCGGTAGTACCAGATATCTCAGTTGGGCACTTAACACTATTATTTTTGCGGCTGGCACAACAATAATCTCGCTGTTTACTAATGTTTTAGCAGGCTATGCATTTGCTCGGTTGCAATTCCCAGGGCGGAATGTTTTATTTTTTCTAGTACTATCTACACTAATGGTTCCAGTTGCAGCAGTATTGGCACCAACATATCTTATGGTTCGTGAAATTGGCGAATTGCCTATCATTGGCCGACCTTTTTTTGGTCTTGATACCTATTTAGGCCTAATTCTTCCTTGTACTGTTTCGCCTTTGGGTGTTTTCATGATGAGGCAATTTATTTCCACCTTGCCTTCCGGATTATATGAGGCCGCACGTTTAGATGGGGCTTCTGAATGGCGTATCTTGTTTAAGATTGTTTTGCCATTGATCAAACCAGCCCTAGTTGTGCTAGGAATTTTTGTATTTATGATTACATGGGCAAATTTTCTTTGGCCTCTCGTAGCAGCAAGTGGTGATGATTACCGTGTACTAACAGTCGGCATCGCTTCACTAAAAGGACAGTTTGTGACCCATTGGGGTGTTCTAGCCGCTGCTTCATTGATGACTCTAATTCCTGTCACCATTGTATTTTTATTCTTTCAAAAGTGGTTTGTTCAAGCATCTATGGCCGGTGCGCTCAAGCAATAAATGCACGTAGCTTATTAATAATTTATGAGGTGTAATAAATGGCTGAAGTAATCCTGAAAAGACTTGTAAAAAGCTTTGGCGGTGTTCGTGCTGTTGATGATGTTTCACTGCAGATCCCGGATGGAGAATTTCTAGTTTTACTTGGGCCATCTGGATGCGGAAAAAGCACAATACTTCGGTCGATAGCTGGCTTGGAAGATGCAACGTCGGGAGAAATAATTATTGGGAATGAGCTAGTAAATTTTACAGATCCAGCGCGCAGAAATCTGGCAATGGTGTTCCAGAATTATGCGTTGTACCCTCATATGTCTGTGCGAAAAAATGTTGCATTTCCTCTAGAAACCGCAAAGATGTCTCGTATTGACGTAGCAGAGGCTGTTAATCGAGCTGCCGCAATGCTTGAGATTGAAGATTTTCTTGATCGGTTGCCGGAGCAATTATCTGGTGGACAACGACAACGGGTTGCCCTAGCCAGAGCAATTGTGCGCGAACCCAAGGTGTTTTTAATGGATGAACCTCTGTCGAATCTAGATGCAAAACTGAGACTCCAAACAAGAATTGAATTGATGTCTCTCCATGAGAGGCTAGGAATCACAACAGTTTACGTTACCCATGATCAAATAGAAGCTATGACAATGGGTCAACGGATAGCAGTTTTGCATGAAGGGCGATTACAGCAAGTAGGCCCTCCAACGGATGTCTATGATGTACCAGCAAACAAGTTTGTTGCGACTTTTATGGGTGCGCCACCAATGAATCTAATTGATGGGAACTTAAATAGTGATAAATCAAAATGGATCTTTGTTTTTAGCGATTACCGTTTGGTGATTGACCAAGATCAAATGCAAATTAATGAGATAACGCTCGGCTTAGCAGAGGGTGTTGTATCTCTTGGTGTCCGTCCTGAAGACATGCGGCTTGGCCCATCTGATGGAGATGGATTGCCTGGAATTGTTCGTTTTCTCGAGCCCATAGGATCAGATCTATATGTCACCGTCACTGTGGAATCTCACTCAGTTCAAGTACGAATGCCCCCGAAGACAAAAGTTGCTATTGGTGATCAAGTAAGAATTGAATTCGATTTATCAAAGGCGCATCTTTTCAATGCAAATGAAGAAAACCTTCGAGTACAGAAAGGCTGACTTCCTAATGCCCATTCCGAAAAAGAAGTTTACCAAATTGATTTGATGTTATGTTTCTAGTAAATCTTAAGGGATAGCATTAATGGTCATTAGGGCGGGCGTAGATACAGGCGGAACATTTACTGATCTTGTTGTGTTTGATAGTGAGAGTAGTCAGATCCAATCTAGTAAGAGTTTGTCGACTCACAAGACACCGGTGACTGCTTTTAGTAGTACCTTGGATAAACTAAAAATCGATCCTGAATCTGTTTCTGAGCTAGTTCATGGAACCACTATCGCTACTAATGCACTTATAGAGCGTAAGGGTGGGTCGGTAGCTTATGTTACGACAGCAGGATTTGAAGATGTCCCATTTATTCAAAGAACGACTCGGCCTGAACTTTATAATTTAGCATGGGAAAAAAGTCTCCCAATGGTTGAACGGAGAGCAGATTGTTACGGGCTACCTGAGCGTCTACTGTATGATGGTTCAGTTTTAAGACCATTGCATCAAGCTGACATTGATGCGTTAGTTTCATTTTTGAAACATAGTAATTATGATGCTGTAGCAGTTTGCCTGCTCTTTTCTTTCATTAATCCGATGCATGAATTGATGATTAAGAAGAGACTGCAAGAAAAGCTTCCTGATATTCCGTGTTCAATTAGCAGTGAAGTCGCTCCGATATGGCGAGAATATGATCGAGCAAGCTCAACTATAGCTGATGCGTTTGTGAAGCCAGTTGTATCAAAATATGTAAACGATCTAACCGACGGCCTAGCTTCGATTAACCTCCGAGCACCATTGATGATTATGAAGAGCAACGGTGGAATGATGGCATCTCACACATGTGCAACTTCTCCTATTCAGTCAATGATGAGTGGCCCTGCCGGAGGAATGATTGCATGCCAGTCAATTGCCGAGGCTCTCGAATTAGACAATGTATTAACGATGGATATGGGTGGTACGAGTTGCGACGTAGGTATTATCGTTGAAGGACAGCAGAAGCTTACTACGCAGTTTGAAATCGAGTTTGGCCTTACGGTAAGCATACCGATGATCGATATACGGACTATAGGAGCTGGTGGTGGATCAATAGCATGGTTAGATAATGGTGGATTCTTACAGGTAGGACCAAAATCAGCTGGCGCAGATCCTGGCCCTGCTTGTTATGATCTTGGAGGTATACAGCCAACGGTAACTGATGCTAACTTAGTATTAAATAGGTTAATTCCTGAATTTTTTCTTAATGGTTCAATGCCCTTATCGCGTGATCGAGCTCGGGAAGCGTTGAGCACTATTTCACCTTCCGGAGATCACACTATCGAAGATCTAGCAGTTTCTATTACTCAAATCAGTGAAGATAATATGGCAAATGCCATTCGTATGATATCCGTTGTAGAAGGTTATGATCCCAGAGAGTTTTCTTTGATCTCATTTGGCGGTGCGGGCCCCTTGCATGCAACGGCAATTGCTCGAAAGTTATCGATACCTAAGGTAGTTATCCCGGTGGTTCCTGGAAATACTTCAGCATTAGGTTTTTTGCTCGCCGACACGAGAATCGACAAGATCCGCACTTTTCCTATGAGAAGTGATGCGTTAAATATCGATAGAATTAATTATCAGTTCGAGGACGCCGAAGCTGCAGCTACTAAAGAGCTTCGTGCAGACCGATATACTGGATCAATTACTTTGATAAATACAATAAGGATGCGCTATGCAGGTCAAAATCACGAATATGATGTGCCTATTCCACATGGGCTTTTAACCTTAAATATTCTTCAGAGCGCGTTTGATTCATTTCATCAGCGGCACGAAGCACTATATGGTTACAGGCGACCAGAAGCGGTAATTGAAATCATTAGCCTGAGCACAACCGTAGTTGGGCGAACAAGCAAGCCACCGATGGAATTCTTGAAGCCGAAGAGAACGGACACAAACGAGACCATTCAACCAGTTTATTTTCCAGAATTTGGACATCTAGATACCAGGGTTGTCGAGAGACAAAGCCTCGCTATAGGAGCATCAATCAGCGGCCCTGCTGTTCTTGTTGAGAATGGATCTACATGTCTCCTTAGGCCAGGAGATCACATGCAGGTAGATAGCAGTGGGTCTCTCCTTATTGAGGTTGACCATTGAAGTTGGAAATCTAAGACCTGTTAACCATAAAATGAATGATATTGACCAAACAACATTAACGGTTGTTAACAATTATCTAACTGGTACTTGTCGTGAGATGGGTTTAGCGATGGTGCGAACTGCTTATTCTCCGATGTTTAATGAAGCATTAGATTTCTCATGTGTGATATTCAACAGATCTGGGCGTCTCATAGGGCAGGCAGAGTTTTGCCCATCACAAATTGGCACGATTAAGGGAACAGTTGAGTGTTTGATCGATGTAATCGGATTAGATGCTTTTCGCCCAGGAGATATTTTGTTAACCAACGACCCGTATCATGGTGTTGGCCATGTCCCGGAATTTACAGTACTGAAAGGCATCTTTGGGTCCGATGGACGGCTATTATTCTGTGTAGCAAATTGTGCTCATATGGCAGAGCCAGGGGCAAAGGTGCCTGGCGGTTTGGCCGGCGACGCTACTGAGATTTATCAGGAGGGACTTATTCTTCCTCCTGTTTGGCTTTACCGGAACGGTGAGGAAGTTAAAGATATCTGGAGTGTTATTCTGGCTAATCATAGAACACCTGACTGTAGCAGAGGTGATCTACTGGCTATGGTTGGATCATTAACTGTAGCTGAAAAAAGACTTCATGAACTATTGAACCATTATGGCGAGGAAAAAGTAGAAACAGTTTCTGACGAACTTCTAAAGGTTGCCGAGCGTCGGATGCGTGCAGAAATTGAAAAAATACCTGACGGCCAATATTATTATCAGGATACGATAGAGGATGATGGCGTTGGTACTGAAAGTATTTTAATGAAGGTAAATGTCACTGTTTCAGGCTCAAATTTGACCGCTGACTTCGAAGGAACAGATCCACAGGCCAAGGGTCCTATGAATGCAAATATGTCCGTAACCGCGTCAGCAGTATATAACGCAATCCTTCATCTTACAGATCCCAATATACCTCGAAATGATGGCTGCTATCGACCAATTGATATTAAGGTTCCGTTGGGTACAGTACTTAATTGCAAGCATCCCGCGGCTCTCGTTGGTGGAAATACTGAGATTAGTCCTAGAGTGACTGATATGATTTTCGGAGCCCTTATAACTGCATTACCCGAGGTGGTTCCGGCAGGTCTTGGTGGAACCTCTTGTTGTTTTCTTTTTGGAGGGCATCATCCTGAAACGGAAGAACCATATGCGCATTTTCATTTCGAGGGTGTCGGATGGGGGGCGAGAAAACATCAGGATGGAAATAATGTGGTTATAGTTATTAATGGCAACTGCATGGCGACGCCTGTAGAAATTTTTGAAACACGATTTCCCTTTATCATAGAAAATTATAGGTTGTTAATTGATTCTGGTGGAGCGGGAGAATGGCGAGGAGGATTAGGTGGAGAGCGTATTTTGACCGTTAATGCTCCTGAAATAACTGTGAGCGCCTTATTTAACCGAACCCGATTGGCTCCGCCCGGACGAAATGGTGGTCAGGATGGGACTAAAGCAGGTATATATGTCCGATTGCTAGGGCAGGATGATTTTATTACGTTTAGCGAAGCTTTTAATACTCAATCCGAAGCTAAATTTAGTGGAATTACTCTAAAAAAAGGTGATCAAGTGCGGTTGGTGTTTCCTGGCGGTGGTGGTTACGGTGACCCAAAGGATAGAAACCCACATTCAGTTTATCGAGATATCGAGCTTGGGTTTGTGACAAAGGACACAGCCAAAAAAATATACGGTTTTTCCGAAGATTAGGTCTGTCAGGACTATACGGTTTTACTAATATCTAAGTAATATTTTTTTCATAAGAAATTGACTATGTCTGGGTAATACAAATTTTCAATCCACCAGAAAAACCATATGATAGCTGAGGGCCTCGTGACTAAGCCATTTAATGAAGAGGAAAACACTGAAACAAGGGTTAATGAGGTCCGTCAAAATTTTTTAGGATGGCAGTGTCGTATACGTCAAATTGTAATGCGGGAAGCGGGCGGTCAGCCGTCTTCTGGATTACAACCAAAATGCATTAGTATTGACGGAGATTTCCTCGGTCAAGTTATAGTTCTTCTGGTCAGAAAAAATGCAAATCATGATGCGATTCAGTTAAGGCATATATTTTTGGCGACACAAGATCCATTTGTTAGGTACCAGAATGCTGTGAAGTATTTATCCGCTGGTTATTATCAACGCCCACATGAGTTTTCGCATGAAATGACAGCTCTGTTTGATACATCAATGTCGTTACCTGTAGCGCTGATGACTAACGGTGGTTGTCTCTTAGAATTTTCTCAATATTCATCAATCTATCGTTTTCACAGTTCTATCCGAGCATTGGAAGCAAGTGAACCTGCTTATCAAGCTACATATTGGCACAACAGTCTTTTTAATCAGCGAATGCCAACAGGCATCAAAATTTTAGGATTTGAACTCGATTGGGAAAGTTGCCAAATAACGAATAATTAGAATGCATGCTATGTAAATTTGAATCGTTGTAAAACGTGTTAGTCAGCGCTGCTGCTAGCCCCCATTAAATCTGTTCGAGCTCGTTCCAAATGTTTCTGCATAATTTCAACAGCTTGAGTTAGATTACGACTGGAAATCGATACAAAAAGTTCCCGGTGGTGGTTGTTATATTCTTTAATCCGTTCCCGAGTTAAGATTTTGTCTTTCATAGCACTCCATTGGGCATGGCCACGAGTTTCATTTACTAATTGGTACAGCCAAACAATTAAACGGTTTCTAGTGCACGCCGCTAGCGCAAGATGAAACGTCATATCTGCTCTGGTAAAGGCGGATGCCTCATTGGTTGCGTTTTCTGCTTGAATGAGTGCTTGCTCTAAACGCTCAATATCCATCAATGTGGCATTGGCAACAGCTAATCGTACCATTTGAGTTTCAATACCCATACGTGCATCAATTAACTCTAAAGGGCTAGTGAGTTCCGCTATTATGTCTTGATCAGAAAAATTGTTATAGGTTACATATGTACCACTGCCGACGTGGCGGGTGACCATATTTAGCTCTTGCAACCGTTTCAAGGCTTCTCGAATGGTGCCTCTAGATGCTCCAAAGTATTCAGCTAGGGAGCGTTCACTTGGCAATCTATCCTTGTGGGCATATTCACCATTAAAAATAGCTTGACGAAGATGTGTAGCGATTCCCGTTGATCCGCCAATCTCTAGTGCATCAGGTAATTTCATGGTTAGTTTTGGCTTATAGGTGGAGGATTGTTTTTCAAGAAATTTAGGGTTGTTATATGGTCAGAGAAAAGTAGTAAAGGTACATTTTTGGTCTTATAAAAATTTACCCACCTCAGCAATTTTCGCGCTTCGAGTGCTCAGATTTATTCTTGACAGTTCTCATTATAACAGGCTAATGTTTCTCCACATTAATTAGTAATAATGTTATTTAGATAGGACTAAAATTGGCTCAATATACTTATACCATTATGTTACCACCGCAAGATATCTAGAGACAGTTTTGTTTTTCTGAGATATTTTGATCTAACTGGAGATTTTGTTGATGACTATTCCATCAAGTGTTCGGTATTTAGTCGTAGGTGCTGGAATACACGGATTGAGTACCGCCTATCATTTAGCTCTAAAGCTGAAGGCTTTAGGTCAAGGTAATGGTCGAGATATTTTGGTTGTTGATAAAAGTTCACTTGGAGCAGGAGCTTCTGGAATTGCCTGCGGTGTGGTCCGCAACAATTATTTTCAGCCAGCAATGCGAGAATTAATGGCTCACAGCGTAGCGGTATGGGAGAGTGATCCTGAGGCCTACAGTTATCATGCAGTTGGATACATGCAAATTAGTCCAGAGTCTATGAGATCTAACGTTGCATCAATTGCTGAGCAACAACGTGATATTGGATATGAATCGACGTTTATTGATGGCGCAAAAGAATCCAAAAAATACATGAGACAGATTCTTCATGACTGGCAGGCTCAAGGCATAACTTCTGTTTTGCATGAAAAAAAGGGAGGATATGCAAATAATACTCGTATGATTTATGGTTTGGCAGCCAAGGTCAAGGCCGAGGGTGTGCGCATTTTAACCGGATTGGAGGTGGTAGCCTTTGATTACGACAAAAACAGTGGCGGCTCAGTTACCGGGATCCAAACTAGCCAAGGGACGATTCGTTGCGACTATGTTGTTATAAGTGTCGGCCCGTGGATCAAGGAGTTGTGGGAAATGCTCAATTTGCCAAAGTCAATTTCGGTCAAAGGTGTAGACGGCAAAATATACCAAAATATTCCAATGTGGATTTTCTGGTCGTTGCAAGAGGGAACCCTTGGTGTTGATCCACTGGAGCAAAGAACAAATACGGGAGACATGCCTCCGGTGATTCATGTTGATAGTGATGAACCACTTTATTCTTGTATCGACGGCTCTCTGATTACGGAAGAAATGTGGGGTATTTATTACAAACCAGATTTCCATTTTGGCGGCATACAAGGTGGAGCAGCGCCATTAAAAGTCAAAACAGATCCAGATCAGGTTTCAGTCGATCCCTATGGACCTGAATCACCGGAGTTTATAGTTGGTCCAGAGTTTTCTCATATGTGGGTATCCGCTTTAGCTCATTGCCAGAAGCGGTTTGAGGGAAAAATATCAGAATATAAGGATGAGCCTTCGGGCGGGATCGGCGCGTTCACACCAGATAGCTTTCCAGTTTTTGATATCTTTCATGAAAATTGTTATGTCATAGCAGATTCTAATCATGGTTTTAAGATGATTGGCGTGGGGAAGTTAGTAGCAGAAGAAATTTGTGGAGAGGAGAGCGTTTTGATGAGGCCATTTCGGTTTTCACGTTATGCTGATGGGAATTTACATCCCGTATCAAATAGCCCATTTCCATGGAGTTAAGATGATGCAGAACAATTATCAATATTGATTTAAAAGAATAATGTCTACAAGCATTTATAAAGAGCAACTGGTCATATATTGGAAGAGGAGGAATAATGACAGATCTTGAAGCCTATGTGGCGCAACCTGGTCGTGATGATCTCGTTAGGCAAGTACGCCAGAAGATTGACGAACTCGGTATTACATATATTTACTATCAGTTCATATCTGTAACAGGACGAATAGTGGGAAAAGGTATTCCTGCTGATCATTGGGAGCGAACGGCTGAACGTGGCTTCCAACTTGTTTATGGATCGACTGCAAATTTATTTTTAGACCGACATGGTGATTATATTGGTTATGGTCCGGAAGCTATGGAATTAGTTGGAATTCCAGATCCTGAAACATTTTGTCAGTTGCCATGGGATAAGCGTGTTGCTCGAGTATTTTGTGTATGTTTTCGAAATCGTGAAGAGCGTGAAAACGCTGGTGCGGCACTAACGTCTGATTGTCGTGGAAATTTGAAACGCTTCCATCACCAATTTCGTGACAAATATTCAATGGATTTTCGAGTTGGCACTGAGCCTGAGATGATGTGGCTTAAACGAGGAGCCGATGGTAAACCCGATGGTGGATTTTCAAATCCGTATTGTTACCATATAGATCAATTTGAGTCTCTTCGACCTATATTTATGAAAGTGATTGAGTATTGCCATGCGATGGGCCTTGATATGATTCAAGGTGATCATGAGGATGCGCCGGGACAATTAGAGTTGAATTGGACATTTGATGATGTGGTACGAAACGCAGATCGACTAGCAACATATCGTCAGATCTGTGCCCAGGTTGCGCGCGAGAATAATTTAATTGCTTGTTTTATGACAAAACCCTTTATGGGTGTTTCGGCGTCAGGATGTCATACGAATATCTCACTCTGGAAAGGTGGTGAAGAGAAACTAAATTACTTGCATCATGAAAAATTGCCTGGTATGAATGGCGTCTTTACGTATCGATCCGGTGGTGAAAATTTATTTATGCCTGATACGGATGACCCACAGCTACCAGGACAGGTGGGATTGAAATGTGTAGGAGGAATTGTAAAGCATCTTGGAGCGCTGACTGCTATTGGCTGCTCCACAGTTAACTCATATCGTCGGTTGTGGGATACCGGATTTTGGGCGCCTGTTTTTGCGGACTGGGGCTATCAAAATCGTACTACTGGTTTACGCGTTTCAGCTCCGGGGCGGTTTGAATATCGAGCAGTAGACTCAATGGTAAATCCGTATCTTATGGGTGCCGCGTTATTAAAGGCGTTTGAGGACGGTATTGATAACAATATAGATCCAGGTGAGCCGGAAAATAGAAATATTTATCAGGCAATGGAAGAAGGTAAACAGGTGAAGAAGTTGCCGATGAGTCTTGGCGAAGCATTAGACAGATTAACACAGGATGAAGTAATTAAATCAAGCATGCCAGGTGAGATGTATAAAGTCTTTCATTGGTATAAGAATGATGAATGGGAAAAATTTATGGCTACCGTTACTGAATGGGACGTTGAGCAGTACATTGACTGTTTGCCTTAGCACATCTCTTTTCAATATGAAGAGATTTGAAATGATTTATTGTATGTATATTTGTTGGGACTTAAAGGAGGAATAAGATATGTGTGGTATAGCCGGATTAATTCACCGTGGTAAGAATTCTGATGTCGGTACCGAACTCACTTCGATGCTTCAGGCGCTTAAGCATCGAGGGCCTGATTCGACAGGGTTTGCACTTTATGGTAGCCCAACTGAAAACGAGCATGTAATGCGATTTAAAGTTGCTGAGCAAGAAGATTTGAGTTCTGGATTCCAAATCCATGATGAGGTTAAATCACGGCAAGCAGAAGTGGATAGACGAATGGATGAATTAGGAGCTATCGTGCAAGACAAGGAGCCTGCAACCGAATATGCGCACCGCTACAGTTTCATTTTTGATGGCGATATGAAGCGTCTTGCTGATTATCTTGAAGATATTCCAGCAGTTGAAATTTTATCTATTGGGCGTGGATTAGAACTAATTAAAGATTTAGGAGACGCTCAAACTGTTTCATCACAATATTCATTAGGTAGTTTCGATGGGACACATGCGATCGGTCACACACGTATGGCTACTGAGTCTGATGTTGATATTCGTTCAGCTCACCCATATTGGGCTTATCCATTTAATGATATTTCTGTTGTTCATAATGGACAACTGACAAATTACTGGGGGTTTCGTCGAAAGATGGAGCGTCGTGGTCATCGATTTGTTTCAAACTGCGACTCCGAATTAATCGCAGTGTATATTGCAGACCGCATTGAACAAGGCGATGATCTTGAATCAGCAATGACGCGATCAGTTGATGAGTTGGATGGAGTTTTCACCTATGTAGTAGCAACCAAAGATAAACTTGGAATGGCTAAAGATGTGATGGCGGCAAAACCAATGGTTTTATATGAAAGCGAAGATTTTGTAGCATTGGCATCCGAGGAAGTAGCAATTCGTAGCGTTTTCCCACATGAGATTGACACTTATGATCCTTACGAAGGAGAGGTTCGAGTATGGCAAAGCTAAAAAAAGGCGACCCTTCAGAAATGGGTATGCGAACTGAACAGTTAACTGGCCGTAGCCAGCAGGTATTTTTTTCAGCGGAGGAGTCGGGTAATTTTACTTATCCATGGGCGCCAGAAGTTGATTTTGATAGACAGACAGATATTGACGGGGAAAGCCTTACTCCTACTGAGGTAAATAAACAGATACGAGCTCTAATGGAGGAGGGATATGGTGATATCACAGTGCGAAACCCAGGCGCCAAACATTCACTAGGAGTTGGTATTTTAAGCCGTCTAAATCTTAGGTTCGAGGGAAGTTTAGGTTACTTTGGTTGTGGTTTACTAGATGGCCCGAACGTGGTGATTACCGGAAGGGTTGGGTGGTCCTGTGCTGAAAATATGATGTCTGGTACTTTGGTGGTAAAAAAAAATGCGGGTTCAACGTTTGGAGCAGCGATTCGCGGTGGTGATTTGGTTTGCCATGGCGACGTTGGGAGTCGTACTGGTATTGATCAAAAAGGCGGTACTATTATTGTGGGTGGCAAGACCGGTGCATTTTCTGGCTTCATGATGCAGAGAGGGCGAATGATAATACTTGGTGATGCCGGTAAGAATTTGGGTGATTCAATGTATGATGGAACCATTTATGTGGGCGGGCAGATTGCAGATCTTGGTGTCGATGCTATTGAAGAAGATATGACTGAAAGTGACTGTGAATGGCTGCGACGAAAGCTCGCACTATATGGGATGGAAGCTAGTAAAGGAGTTGAGAACATGACTAAAATTGTTGCTGGAAAACAATTGTGGAACTATGACAATTTAGAACCTTCTGAGAAAAAGCTAGTTTTATAGGCCTAAGGATCAAGCAATATGACAAAAAGAAATAAAGAAAGGTTGGGAAGCAGTTTCATATTTCCTCCCGAGGTAATTGATGACATTCATATCAAGTCCGAGTTGGGTAGATACCGAATGAGAGGTTTTTCGCTATTCAAAAAAATTCCAAGTTGGGATGATTTAACTTTTTTACCGGGCACCTTAACTCGCTTTGTTATAGAGGGGTATCGGGAGAAATGTTTGACTAAAACAATTATTGGGCCGATGGCGAAACGACCATTGGAGCTAGATATACCAATTTATATAACAGGTATGAGTTTTGGGGCATTGTCATATGAGGCTAAAACAGCATTAGCGCGAGGGGCCACTATGGCAGGGACTGCTACCTGCTCTGGCGAAGGTGGAATGATTCCAGATGAAAGGCGTTACTCAACCAAATGGTTATATCAGAATATTCAATCTCGCTACGGTTTTAATCCCAATCATTTGCAACTTGCTGATGCGTGCGAATTCTTTATCGGGCAAGGATGCAAAGTGGGCTTAGGAGGTCATCTGATGGGTCAGAAAGTTACCGATCAAGTTGCTGAAATGAGATCGTTACCTGCAGGTATAGATCAACGTTCGCCAGCACGTCATCCAGACTGGCTTGGTCCAGACGACCTTGCACTTAAAATTGAGGAGATCCGTGAAGCCACGAACTGGGAAATACCAATTCAGTTAAAACTAGGGGCGGCGCGAGTATATGATGATGTCCGTATGGCTGCGAAGACAGGGCCCGATTCGATATATATTGATGGTATGGAGGGATCTACTGGCGCTGGCCCACATTTAGCGACAGAGGAGACTGGTGTACCAGGGATAGCAGCTATTCGACAAGCGAGACACGCTTTGGAAGATGTCGGAAAATCAGGCGAAATTTCCCTAGTTTACGCAGGGGGCATTCGAAATGGCGGTGATGTTGCCAAAGCCTTAGCACTTGGAGCAGACGCAGTTGCGATAGGCCATTCTGCAATGATGGCTCTTAACTGCAATAAGGATATTCCCGAAGCTGATTTCGAAAAAGAAATGGGTGTGGAGGCGGGCCATTGTTATCATTGCCATACAGGGCGGTGTCCAGTGGGTGTTGCTACTCAGGACCCACTGCTTCGAAAACGGCTCAATCCAGATGATGCAGCTGAGAGAGTTTATAACTTTCTACATACTTTAACTATAGAATGTCAGATGATGGCCAGGGCTTGTGGAAAGACAAACATACATTCTTTGGAGCCTGAAGATTTAGCGGCCTTAACATCTGAAGCATCCGCAATGGCACAAGTTCCACTCGCTGGTACCCAGTATACAGTTGGGCAACCTGATATGAATCGATTCTAGGGAGCGACAATATGAGTTATGAAAAAGATATTGATCATTATATAAAAGGAGGTGGGATTGATTCCGAGCGGGAGCAAACAATTGGTCAGCACATAGGTTATCGTTACGATGTGAATCTATTGCCTGACTACAGTCGGATTACTCCTTTTTTGCAGGATTATCTTTTGAAGATGGGTTGGCAAGACCTGAACTGGCTAGAAGACGTGCATATGGGTTATGAGGAAAATCACCCAGCCGTGTTTGACAGAAATATTAATGGCTGGGTCACTGTTCCGACTGATATCCAATTGCCTGATAATCAACAAGATAGGGATATGATTGCTCGTGAATTATTAATTAAATTCCAAATGTCAGAGAGGCATCCGTTGGTGGATCTTCGCAGAGCTTATGCAAAGTTTTAATAGACATTGATAAAAGAGATAGTATTTGATATTAGTTGCAGATAGCAGATGGTTTACGATTTTATTTTTTGTTGATACCCAATGATTGTTGGCTCAATTAAAGGCAGTAAACTGGATCATCTGGTAGATTTTATGTTTTGATGTCACTTATTTTAGGAGAGACCTTGTCAAGGTGAAACGTTATTCCGCATGGAGCGTATTCCGAAATGGAATTACTGGGCAGAACAATTGGGAGCGTGTTTGGCGGGATCCTCGTCCAAAAAAATCCTACGACGTTGTAATTGTTGGTGGTGGCCTTCATGGATTGGCAACTGCATATTATCTTGCCAAAAACCATGGCATAACTAATATTGCTGTTGTAGAGAAGGGATGGCTCGGTGGTGGTAATGCTGGCCGTAATACGACAATTGTTCGATCAAATTACATGATGCCGGATAACAGACGGTTCTATGAGCATTCCCTAAAGTTATGGGAGAATTTAAGTCATGATTTGAACTTTAATGTAATGTTCAGTCAGCGATCTCATATATCGCTTTTCCATAGCCCAACTGCGCGGGATTCATCTGCGCGTCGATACAACACCATGCGTATAATGGATTCCGATGGAGAGTTTTGGGACTTAGATAAGCTTAAGCAAGAGATCCCTCATTTAAATTATGGTCCAGATACTCGATTTCCAATCTTTGGCGCTGCAGTTCAGCCACGCGCGGGTACAGCACGTCATGATGCGGTAGCATGGGGTTATGCAAGAGCAGCCGACGCTCGAGGGATTGATATTTTACAGAATTGCGAGGTGCTTGAGGTTAGGCGGGACGATACTCACGCCTTGGGTGTCCAGACATCTCGGGGACTAATTTTGTCTAAGAAGATAGGCTTTGCGGTAGCGGGTAATACTTCGCGATTATGGCGCATGGCTAATCTCGGAAAGTTGCCGATTGAGTCCCATAAGCTGCAGGCTTTTGTATCAGAGCCGTTAAAACCCCTGCTTGATCATGTGGTAACTTTTGGTGTGGGTGGGGCTCATTTCTATATTTCACAGTCAGACAAGGGCGGCATGGTGTTCGGGGGAGACATCGATTGGTATAAATCATATGCACAACGCGGTAATTTACCAATAGTGCAAGATGTTGCAGAATGCGCGATGTCAGTACTTCCTTGCTTAGGTCGTGTCCGATTGTTACGTCATTGGGCGGGAATAATGGATATGTCTATGGATGGATCACCTTTTATTTGCAAGACCCCGCTAAGTAATCTTTACTTGAATGCGGGTTGGAATTATGGAGGATTTAAAGCTAGTCCTGCATCGGGGTGGTTTTTTGCAGATTTAATTGCCAACGATCGACCGCATTCAATGATCGTTAATTATGATCTTGATCGCTTCAGTCGTGGATATAATATCGACGAGAGAGGGGCGGGCCCGGATCCAAAGTTACATGGATGATATTGGCTAGATGATAAGAATTAATTGCCCGTTCTGCGGTTATCGAGACCACAGTGAGTTCACATATGGCAGGGATGCGACTGTGGATATCCCCGGCTTAGATGCATCAAGCGAATTGTGGGTAGAAGCTGTTTTCCTAAGAGATAACATAGATGGAATTCAGCATGAATTGTGGCACCACGTTCATGGGTGCAGGATGTGGATTGTTGTTAGTAGAGATACCAATAGCCATAAGATTTATTCTGTGGATGCAGCGCACCAGGATGTAAAGCGACTACTGGAATCTGAAGATGTTTTAGTTCCTGGCGCTAAAGATACTTTGTCATGACTAGCAGGCGCCTCAATGTAGGTGGTTTTGTTGACCGAGAACAGCCTTTGGACTTTTTCTGGAATGGGGTGAGATTAAAAGGATTTTCTGGCGACACATTAGCTTCTGCACTTTTAGCGAATGGAAAATCTGTTATTGGCCGTAGTTTTAAATATCATCGACCACGTGGAGTGATGTCAGCCGGTGTAGAGGAGTCCGGCGCGTTGGTGACTTTGGGCGCTGGCGATCGTTCTGATGCAAATGTTAGGGCCACCACACAAGAATTATACCAGGGGTTAATCGCAAAGGGGCAGAATGCTTGGCCCAGTGTTGAATTTGATCTAGGAGCAATTAACAATTTGTTGGGTCGTTTTTTTGCTGCTGGTTTCTACTATAAAACTTTCATGGGCATACCTCCATTTGAGTGGGGCAGTGGTACTGGTGCTTGGATGTGGTATGAAAAATTCATCCGTAAGGCAGCAGGGATGGGAAGGGCATCACGTCTTCCAGACCCAGATAATTATGAGCATGCCCATGATTACTGTGATGTTCTCGTGGTAGGCAGTGGACCAACAGGAGAAGCTGCGGCAATTTCAATAGCAGATGCAGGCCTTGATGTCATACTTGTGGAACAAGACAGTAGTTTAGGCGGAAATAGTCTAGTCCTCGATGAGAGCCTCTCCAGCGATGAGCGGCTTGCTTATCTTAAATCTAAAGGCGTTAGGGTAATGAGTCGAACAACAGCTTTTGGTATCTATGACAATTTAGTTGTTGGATTATTGGAGAGGGTCTCCGATCATATTTCAGACCCGCCAGCCTATTTGCCACGCCAACGATTTTGGATTTTTCGAAGCAGGTTTATTATTCTTGCAACGGGAGCTATTGAGCGCCATATTGCGTTTAGCAATAATGATCGCCCAGGTGTTATGACAGCAAACGCTGGGTGCATTTATCTAAAGCGATTTGGCGTACTTGTTGGAGAGCAAGTGACTATGGCAACCACCAATGATTCCGCCTATCAGGTAGCAGCAGACCTAAACAAGGCAGGAGCTTCTGTAACATTGTTGGATGCTAGACCTCAAATCTCCAGTGAATTGACTGATATTATTCAGTCATCAGGGATTGAACTGCATTTGTCAGCCGCACCATTTGATGTGATCGGAAGAAGCGCTACCAGAGGATTAACCATCGCAAAATCAGATGGATCTCACTGGAAAAAGGCGTTTGAAAAAAAATGCGACTCTATCCTTGTTTCCGGAGGTTGGTCCCCCGTAATACATTTGTTATCTCATCGAGGAGTAAAGCCCATTTGGCATCCAGCTGACGCGTGCTTTTTGCCAGGCGCCACTGATGAGTCGATAGTTGTCGCTGGCGCTGCCGCTGGTGTTTGGGACAACGTGGATTGCAGGGAGTCGGGCGAGCGTGTAGCAGAAGTAGCAATTCGGACTATCAAGAATGGATTGTCTAGCGAATCAGTGGCGGCCACTATGGGTAATAGTGGCACAAAGAGCAGTGTTATACCTTTATACGAGGTCCGAAATTCCAAAAAGAAATTCAAGAGTTTTGTTGATTTTCAACATGATGTGACTAGTAATGATATTAGGCTAGCGCATAAAGAAGGTTATGTTTCCGTGGAGCACCTGAAGAGATATACAACTTTAGGCATGGCAACAGATGGAGGCAAGATGGGCAATGTGGTCGGCCTGGCTTTAATGGCTGAAGCTGCTGGTAAAGAAATCCCGGATGTTGGAACTACCGTATTTCGACCACCGTACACCCCAGTTAGTATTGGTGCTTTGGCAGGGCGAAGTGTTGGAAAAAATTTTCGTCCACTTCGTAAAACTGCGTTGCATGATTGGAATATCGCCCATGGTGCTGTCATGATTGAGACAGGGCTTTGGCAAAGGCCATGGTATTACCCACAAGCCGGGGAAACTATTTCAGAGGCTTACGTGCGAGAAGCTACAATTACACGTCGTTCAGTGGGTATATGTGATGTCACCTCTTTAGGAAAAATTGCGGTGCAAGGGCCAGATGCTACCGAATTTTTGGACCGTATCTACACTAACGCATTCGCTAAGCTTGCTGTAGGGAAGGCCCGCTATGGAATCATGTTGAGGGATGACGGATTGGTGATGGATGACGGCACTACTTGGCGACTTAGTGAAACTGACTATTTTATGACGACTACGACAGCGCATGCAGCGCAAGTTATGGCATGGCTAGAGGAATTACTTCAAACTCGATGGCCAAGCCTGAAGGTTCATGTTACATCTGTTTCGGATGCATGGGTGGGAATATCGGTTTCTGGACCGAAATCGCGTGCTGTTTTGGAGTCTGTTTCTAGCAATGTTGATCACCTATCAAATGAAAGCTTTCCCTTTATGGGGGTTCGTGAAGTCTTCCTGAAGGACGGAGTTGAATGCCGTGTTGCGCGCATAAGTTTTTCTGGAGAGCTTGGATATGAAGTGTATGTTCCCGCAGATTTTGGCTCTCATGTAATGGAAAAACTTTGGGTAAAAGCAGCAGAGTTAGGAGGATGTCTTTATGGCCTTGAAACTTTGGGTACACTTCGTATCGAGAAAGGTCATGTGACGGGAGCAGAATTGGATGGAAGAGTAACACTCGAGGATGCAGGGTTGGGGAAAATGGCATCTTCAAAGAAGTTATTTATAGGCAGCACTTTACGTCGACGCCCCGAACTATTGCGTCAGGATCGACCTAAATTAGTTGGTATTTTCCCTAGAGATCGCACAACCATGTTTAATGCCGGTGCGATCCTTAAGGGGGCAGACAGTGCTGAAGAATGTGGTGACGGTTGGATAACGGCGGTTACTCATTCTCCAGAACTGGGTCATTGGATTGGATTAGGATTTATTTCGGGCGGGCATAGCGCGTGGACTAACAAGGGAGTGGTTTCATTGGATCCGGTACGTAATCGGAACATCGATGTAGAAATCGTTTCTCCGCACATGGTAGATCCAGAAGGAGTACGGCAGCGTGGTTAATCGAAGTTCTGCGCTGAAAGGGTTTTACCAACGCGGTAGTTTTAATGCAGGTGGACAAGCAGGGGTCATACTCGAAGAAATACCAAACCTTTTGTTAATGCAAATTGCAACTTGGCCTGATAATGTAAAATTAGTTACCTCCGAGCTAGAAAAAAAATATGGCATAGAAGAGACTCGCCTTCTTAATGGACGAGTTGTCTTTGGTGATAACATTGCCTTATTGCGTATTACGCCGTTGACATGGTGGTGTTACGGTGCGCCCACATTATTTGAGATTCTTCCTCAACATGGCACTTCTTTAGATATCTCACATTCTTTCGTACACGTACGTCTTTCAGGCTATGCAGTACGCCTATGTCTTAATCGGTTAATTGCGATAGATCTAAGGCCTTCAAATTGTCCACCTGGGAGTGTTTTCTCAACCACGTTACACCATGTTGGAGTGACTATTTGGCATTCGCAGGATGGATTTGAACTGTTTATTCCTCGAGGATTTGCTTGCGATGTGTGGACTATGCTACATGACACAGCAGAGCAATTTGGACTCGAAATAGTCTAGTGAAATTTATAAATATCATTAATTTAGCTTGGTCAAAAAATTTGACGCATCATTTTCAGGCTAGTTAAAACATTAAATATAACATTCTGTGCAGAACAAAACATAGTGGATAAATTCTTTGACTTGCTAATTTAAAGCAGTAGTTCTTCTCAAAAAAACTTGGTTTCCAACCCAGTTTTCTAGGCAACTTAGAATAAACCTAATACTTTTTTCCTCTCATTTGCCCATGTTCTAATCACTTGATCGACAGCCAGACCGATAAATGCTACACAAAGGCCTAAGGTTAATCCATTACCAGTACCATTCTTATCTGATAATGCTTTAAGTATGTATTGCCCTAAATCGTCGGTGCCAATCATCGCACCAATGATCACCATCGATAACGCGAATACCACGGTTTGATTAACGCCCAACGCCATATGTGGAAAAGACATGGGCAATTCAATTTTGACCCATCTTTGGAGTCGATTGACACCGGACATTGAGCCTGCATCATGCAAATCTGGCGACACACTTCGCAGGCCTTCCACAGTGTAACGGGTAGCAGGAACTGTGGCATAGACAATAACTGCGATACATACGGAGGTATCTGTTACGCCAAAAAGCATAATTACGGGAATCAAATATATAAAAGATGGAAAAGTTTGAAACGTATCACAAACCAACAAAATGAATCTTGCGGTATACGTATTTTGCGCGCATAAAGTCCCCACCGTAACGCCAATAACAGATGCCACAATGACTGCAAAGCTCATTAAGTACATCGTAATAAGCGCTCTATCCCACCATTCCGTTAAAGCGATAAACAAAATAAATCCACCAACAATTGCTGCCGATCGTATTCCGCCAATGATATAACCAATGCCCATAGTTAAGGTAAGCGTTGCAACAACCGGCATACTGAGATATGCGGCTTTCATTGGCATCAGGATCTGCTGAATTAAAAATACATTAAACCCTTTTAATGCAAAGAAGAAAGTATCCCATATCCAATCAACACCATTTTGCAAAGTGTCCTTAATTGAGATGCCTTTGTTGTGCGGCACAATGTATAAATAGTTAAAACCTTCTCGAAAAAAGAACGTGCCAACATATGCTAATACACTTCCTGCTACAAGAATTAGGACAAACAGTAATGAATATTTGTGGCGCTTAATAAAAGTGAGATCAGCAAAATAATCCGTCTTTTTGTTTGCCCAGGCAAGTGAGAGCCGATCTAAAACAACCGCGATTAGTACAATACAAATGCCTTGCTCTATTGCCTCTCCAATTCTGAGTCCATTCAGTGACAGTAATAAATTAAAACCCAAACCCTTGGCTCCAATAAAAGAGGCAATCACCGCCATGGCCAAGCATTGCATGATGACTTGATTGACGCCAATCAGAATATCGCGTCTCGCTGTTGGAATTAATACTTTATACATGAGTTGGAAATTACTGCAGCCACTCATCATGCCAGCTTCCAAAACTTCCAGTGACACTCGTTTCAGTCCTAACACCGTTAGACGCACCATTGGCGGAGTGGCAAAAATAATGGTTGCGATGGCGCCCGCATGATCACCAATTCCGAAAAATACCATTACCGGAACCAAATAGGAAAAATGTGGCATGATTTGCATAACGTTAAGGAATGGATTAAGCGTCAGTTCAACTTTTCGATTTTTGTACGCCCAGATGCCTAGAGTTAGACCTAAGATAAAAGAAACGGGCGCCGCGAACAGTACGAATGAGAGTGTTTGCATGGACGGTTCCCATTGACCAAACACGGCAAGATATATAGTTGAAAATCCGGCTAGCATCGCTAGACCTCTCCCTTGGAGCTTATAACCTAAAAGAGCCGCACCGCTAGCAACGACTGTCCAAGGCAAAGCAGGCCAGCGGGCCCACTTATTTTCACTCACAAAATCCCAACTCGTAAAAGTAACAATGGTTTTAAATCCACCCAAAATAATTTCCCGGATTAATCCAATTAGAAAAAGGATGCTTGCTGAGATGGCTCGCGTTACTTGGAGTATTAACGGTTTTTCCTCAAATTCTTCGATCTCGGGGTCATAGACTTGAATTGGCCACCAATCGAACATCAAGTACTCGACGGAGTCATTAATCAGGTACGGCAGACCTGCAAGCAGGGAAGGAAAACGCCAAAGAACATTGGTCTCCGATGGAGCAATAAACAAGCAGAGCGAGGTAAAGATAACTAACAAGCCAATAAACTGAATTAATTTTGGATGGTTTGTGAACTGATTCATAATCCTTGAATTAATTCCTATCGTCTGTTTCGGCTCTGCTGCCAAATAGCACATGAATTACTTTAGAATAATGCACGACTCCAACAACTTTATTATCCGGACCAATCACCGCAACAGGTTTTTCTTGACTCAAGACTGCTTCCGCAACCGTTTCGATAATGGCATCTTTCGATACCCTCAAGTCACTCAACACGTGTGATGTGTCTACTGGATCCATTACAGATTCAATTCTTAGCACCTTCTCTCTGGGTACTTCTTCCGTGAATTTACGCACGTATTCCGTAGCTGGATTCAGAACTATATTAGCTGGGGTATCTAATTGCTCGATGATCCCATCTTTCATAATGGCAATACGGTCTGCTAGGCGAAGCGCCTCATCAAAGTCATGTGTTACGAACAAAATCGTTTTATTCAAAACACCCTGCAACCGCATAAATTCATCCTGCATTTCTTTCCGAATTAATGGATCAAGCGCTGAAAAGGGTTCATCTAAAAACCAGATGTCTGGCTCAACAGCGAGTGAGCGGGCGATTCCTACTCGCTGTTGTTGACCGCCCGACAATTCTCGCGGAAAATAATTTTCTCTTCCATCGAGGCCCACGAGATCCACCATGTCTTTGGCTCTTTTAATGCTCTCTTGAGTGCTGATACCTTTAACTTGCAGAGGGAAGGCGATATTTTCTACGACGGTTTTGTGCGGTAATAGAGCAAAACTCTGAAACACCATACCCATTTTGTTGCGTCTCAGTTCAATGAGTCTCTTATTACTCATGGCGAGCAAATCTTCGCCATCGATGAAAATCTGACCCGCGGTAGCATCTGTTAATCGTGATGTGCAGCGAAGTAATGTTGACTTCCCGGATCCGGATAATCCCATAACAACTAATAAGTCTCCTTTGGGAACTTCAAAAGAGGCATTATTTACACCGACGATGCAGCCTGCTTCTTGGAATGCTTTGGCATCAACATTGCCTTTGGAGTTCTGGAGCATCTTTTTGGCATTATCGCCAAAGATTTTATAGACAGAGTTACACCGAATTACTGGTTGCGTATTTTGTGTTGTTAGTGAGGGCGAAGACATAAGCGAGTTTCGAATCAATATCCGCTAAAGATACCATGAATTAATGGTGGCGAAACTATTATGATCTCAAAAAAAAACCCCCCCAACACAAACTAGGGGGGGTTGAGATTAAAGATCTATAAGTATTTTACATACCTTTTCCAATGAATGGCTTCCAGACATCTTCATTATCAGCAAGCCATGCTTTTGCAGCATCTTGGTGAGTCATTCCGTCAATGTCAACGAGGGCAGCCATTTGGCCGATTTGACCAGCGTTAAACGACAACCGAGAGAACATTGTATAAGCTGCCGGATGTGTTTTCGGGAATTTATAGTTCGCGGCTTTCTTTAACCAACCGATTGGTGAACCGCATTTGCTGTCACCACCATCCTGCTTTCTGCAGCCTAGGTAGTAGGGTGGCCATTCGATAAAAACAAAACCCTCGGCATCTGTAAAGTTAGGCGTCCAATTGAACACGATAGTGCCACGGCCTTCTTTTTTCGCCGCTGCAAGTTCCGCCCAGAGCGCATCCGCACCGCCTGCGAATTTAACGACGTAATCATCACCTAACAAAGCTTCTACTCGATCAGGATATTCTTGACCATGCCAGCTTTGAGGGCCTTCTAATATACGACCTTTGCCACCGGAATCAGCGGTTGCAAAAACGTCCTTACAGTTTTTCAAGGCTTCCCAATTTGGAAGACCAGGACATAGGTTCTCGTCAATTACCCATTGCGGGACGCCGACTTCTTCCAACGTCTTTGCAGAATGTGTTCCAGCATCGATGACGCCGCCTTTTGCCATTGCCGAATAAAATGATGCGCCAAAAGTCGACTGCCAGACTTCATGCGATATGGTTACATCACCTTGACGAATAGATTCGTAGACAGCCTGAGTGTCTGCAGAAACATATTCAACATTGTTACCCATGCTTT
>TARA_B100000686_G_scaffold281604_1_pt1 | contig 26582 bp, 30 predicted proteins | sample TARA_B100000686 | Tara Oceans TARA_B100000686 (sample SAMEA2622733) | marine metagenome | biome: marine biome (ENVO:00000447); feature: marine epipelagic mixed layer (ENVO:xxxxxxxxx); material: "saline water (ENVO:00002010), including plankton (ENVO:xxxxxxxx)" | depth 150 m | reverse complement strand
AATTTATTTAAAAACAATGCTTTAAATAAAATTAAAATATGAAAAAAGTAGTTGTAAGACTTGGGAACGGATTAGGTAATCAACTTTTTACTTATGCAGCAGCATATGCTTTTGCAAAAAAAAATAATGCCGAATTGTATATTGATGACGAAAGTGGTTTTTATAAAAGATATAAATATGAATTACATAACTTTAAGATTTCGGCCCCAATAGTAGACAAAAAACATAAATTTTTGGGTTATACGGGGAGATTAAAAAGAAAGTTAATGAAAAAATTTGACATTAAAAGATCTTTTTTTATTGAAGAAGTCAATAAAGAAAAATTATCATATTATAATCCTAGTAAATTTAAGCATGATTTTAAAAATATAATATATTTTGAAGGTTATTTTCAATCGGAAAAATATTTTGAAGATTATAAGGATAGTATCTTAAAAGAATTTACATTCAGTGATAATATATTAAATGAACAACCTACAAATGTTATAAAAAATATTAAAAATTCAAATTCTGTCTCTATACATTTAAGGCAAGAAAAATTTCTAGTGGATGAAAATCACAAGAACTTACAAAAAATTAATTTAGATCACCTAAATAATAATATTGATATAATAAACAAAGGTGTAAAATATTTTGATAAAAATTTAGAAAATCCTTTGTACTTTGTGTGGTCAAACAACCTCGATAACTTGGAGAACTTTTTTTCCTCTAATAAATTTATTCTAGTTAAAGATAATATAAATAGAGATCCTGCTTATGATCTTTACCTTATGAGTCTTTGTAAACACTTCATTCTATCACCAAGTACACTTCATTATTGGGCGGCTTATCTATCAAAAAATAATTTCAAGATATGCATAGGACCAAAAAATATAAAAAATAAAAGTGGATATTATGGTTTTAGCAATAATAGGGATATTAAACCTTCTTGGTGGAGGGACATTTAGAGTTATTCCCAAACGTATTTAAATTTACCTTTTTTATTAAATGTTTTTGATATTATGTAGTCTGAAATTATTAAGTTGTTAAATATTGAAAAATATTTCCTTTTCCCATTTTTTGATATTTGATTTACTTTATTAATATTTCTGTACAACGCATCCATTTGCGCAAGCAAATCATCAACATTTTTGTAAAAACCCATTTCATTATCGTCAAAAAAGTCTGAATAACCAACTTTTTTATCTATAAAAGTCATTATACCATTAGCTACTAGTGAAGCTATTCTATTACTTGAATAATATTTCATAGCCCTGCCCCTGCTTAAATTTAAAGCCATTTTACATTTAGCTATCTCTTTATAAAATTGATAGTTCCACTTTGGTTGTTCATTTGCATAGCCCAATATATTAAAGGTAAATTTTTTATTTTTATTGATTAAAGAATCTAAAAAAATCTCTCTAGGATCAATATTTTTATTCTTAAGTTTTCCAAAATTTACTCCATGGCTTAATGCAAAAAATAAATCTTTAAATCTATTTTTTGTGTTAAAAATCTCCAAATTTTCAATATTTTGATCTGCTGGAATAGGCATAAAATTCATTTTAGATTTAGGAATTTTGGTTTTTATTGGATCAGGATGAGTAGTAACGAAATATTGATCTATTAAATTTAGATTTTTTTCGATTAAGTTAAGATTATTCATTGCATTTGGACCACCTTTAATCAGGTGATCTTCATACCATAAAGCAATTTTTGTTTTAAATTTTGTTTTGATTTTTTCAATAGAGTTTGAATCTAAAATATTATTATGGCCAAGCACTAGTAGATCGGGCTTGTAGTTGTCGCAAATATTATAAATTTTTTCATTTAATAGATTATTATTTTTGATTAACATTTTGCTATTAAAATCTCTGTAGCTAAAATTTAAGACATCATGAGAATTTCTTATAAATCCTTTTGATATTTTATTTGCTATTGAGATATTAAATAATCTATGATCATTTTTTTCATCAAAGTTACCAATATGAAGTATTTTTAAATTTTTATTTCTAATATAGTTTATTTTTTTTTCTAAGAAGTTTCTTTTTAAATTGTCAACTTTAGAAACCAAAAAGTCTATTTTATGAATAACATTAGAAAAATTGCTCTTTTGTATATTTTTTAACATTCTTTTATCTAAGATAATTTTTTTTATTAGTTTTTCTAATGAAGAATAATTAAGATCTTTCAAAACAAGATTGGTATTAAAAGTTTCACTAAGTCCTCCCCTGTTACTTGTAACAGTTGCGCAAGCATAAGCTGCTGATTCCATAGCCGTTCTTCCGAAAGGCTCTTGCCATCTCGAGCAAACAATTGAAATTGAACTCTTTTTATAAAAATTCAGAATTTTATAATGTGGTAACCAATTGAGAATTTTATAATTTTTATGTTTAAAAGAATGTATTTCTCTTCTTTCATTTCCGATAGCATAAGCTTTCCAATCTGGGAAAATATTTAAAATCTTTAACGTAGCTTTCCCAAAAATATCATAACCTTTTGATGAATTAAGTTTACCAGTAAAAATAATAATTTTTTCTTTTTTTGGAAAAGTTTTTAAGCTTTTTATAGCTGGATATAAAATTTCGCAATTATTTTTATAATTAAATGGGAGTCCTTCAAAAAATTTATTCATCACATATTTGCTTACAAAATATATTTGATCACAGTTGTTAACAATAAATAATCTTTCATTAACTGTTTTTGAATATCGTAAATCTTGAGGGTTGTTATGGTAAACAAATATAAATTTACATTTCATCTTCTTTTTTATTAAATATACTAATGATTCAGGTCTATTATGTATCTCTACGATCTCAAAGTTATACTTATCAAATTGCTTATAGAATTTTTTGGTATAAGAATAATTTTTCCTAAAATTAATTTTTGAAATATCCAAATTTATAAAATTATTTGTTATAGGTTTTTTATTCCTGGAAAGACTCCCAAAAACTAAAGTTTCTTTTTTTAATTTACTTAAATTCAAATAATCTTTGACCCATATTGATGCTGCAGCGGCCTCATCTGATGTGTATTTCTCTTTGTAGGGAAGCAATATGGCTATTTTTTTTTTCATTTAAATTTATCTTTAATTTGATTTCTGATTTTTCTATTTTTCTTTATATAATATTCTCTAGAAATTGCCTCTTTTTTTGTTAAATATTTCTCTGTGTATATAACTTTCCAAGTCCTACCTCTTGTAGACTTCGCTCCTAACCCGTCATTATGTAAAGCCAATCTCCTCTTCAAATTATTTGTATAACCCACATATGTTTTAATTTTAGATTTTTTTTCACTTTTTAACATATAAACAAAATAAGGCATATCTAATAGTCAAGATTATTAAAAATTTCTTCTTTTAAACTTTGATAAATTAATAAATTCCCATCTTTATTCCAATGAACATCTCCTGGGATAAAATATTTTTTTATGATTTCTTTTTTGTTTTTTTCGTTGAAGTACTTATAGAGATTTACTAGGGGGATGTTATTTTTCGAAGACCATTTGATCCAATACATCTCATTTACATTTTCATTATTATATAAAATTTGGCCAGGGTTAGGATATATAACTAGAAAAGTTTTAATATCGTTGCTTTTTAAAAGCTTAACTAATTTTGACATGTAATAATCTGCTTTTTGCAAACCTTTCTTTTCCCATTTTTTTGAGTATTTTTTATCATAAGTCCACATGGATCTGTCTATGTGTGTAGATTTGTAGATATTTAAATCATCTTTAGATAATTCAAAAAATGAACTATTAAATTTTTTAGAAGCAAGAAACTTCTTTTTTAAACTTGATTTATAATCTCCTAGAACTTCTCTTAATACTGCTATTAACTTTCCCGAGGCAAAATTATCTCTATAAACTCTTGAAAGCGAATAAAATTTTCCTTTAACAGATGATTTGTTTTTTTCTTGTCTAATATCAAAAATGTTACCTTGAGTATCTTCATCAATAAAATTTTCGTCAGCAATATCTGAAACATCAAGAAATATAAAACAATAATCAAACTTTAAACCTTTTTCTATATAGTGAGCTGTCTTAGTATAATAAATAGATGGAGAATAAGAAACAACTGACGCATTCAAAAATTCAAATTTATTAGAAAAAGCATTATCAAGATGACCAACAACTGTATCTTCATAATTATAACCGACCCCTTCAATAAATGAGTCTCCAATCATAAAAACTCTTTTTTTTTTATTATTTTCTAATTTAACTTTTTTTTGATTTTTATCTCTAAAAGATAATGAATTTGTTATAAGACGATATTTAAGGCTACCCCATGACTCCTCGACATCTATATTTTTTTTTAGATCATGATGGTATTTCAAAGAAATTATTCTCCACTCTTTTTTTGAAAAAAATTTATCATTTATTGTATTCCAATATTTTGTATTTATAAAAAATGAGTTTGTTAAAATAAAATCAAATACTAGAAAAATTATTAGATACATAATAATTTTTAGTAGATTTTTCATATAGATTTTTTATTATTTTGGCGGTCCCACGGGGAATCGAACCCCGATTAGATGATTGAAAACCATCTGTCCTAACCGTTAGACGATGGGACCCATTAAATTAATCTTGTATTTATTATATATTTTAAATCGTTTCAATGATTAATAAAACTATTTTTTGCGTTAAAGCAATCAAGGTATGTTGTAAAATAATAAAAAATTAAAATGAAAAAATTTATAATCAAGATTCAAGAATTATTAAATTTATATAAGCTTAAAAAATTTAAACTTGCTGAGAAATACGCTAATGATTTAATCAAAAAATATCCTAAAAATGCTTTAGCTTATAATGTCTTAGGTCTTATTTTAACTGCTCAAAATAAAATAGATAAAGCTATTCAATGTTATGAATCGGGCATTTTGGTTGATGATAAATTTGCTATGTTTTATAATAATTTGGGTTTAATTTATAAAACTAAAAAACAATATATAAAAGCTGAGTATTTTTATAAAGAATCTATTAACCTAGATAACAAAATTCCTGAACCATATAATAATTTAGGTAACCTTTATAGAATTTTGGGTAAAGAAAATTTAGCAATTGAAAATTATCAAAAAGCTGTAATAAATAATCCTAGATTTTTTATAGGATATTATAATTTAGGTATAATTTTTAAAAATATTGGTAAGTTTGATGAAGCGAAAAAAAACTTAGAAAAAGCAATTGAGGTAAATCAATATTTTTATGCAGCACATAGAAATTTAAGCGACCTAATCAAATATACTCCAGAAAATCTTCATCTCAAAAAATTAATGGAAATTTATAATAAGAAAGAGATTAAAGATAATAAAATAGAATTAATATTTGCTATAGCAAAAGCACATGATGACTTTTCGGATTTTAAAAAAGCTTTCTTCTTTTATAATTTAGGAAATAAATTACAACGAAAAAGTATCAACTTCAGTATTAGTGAAGAAAAAAAAGAATTTAAAATTATTAAAAAGAATTTTAACTCAAATTTATTTAAAAAAAATATAAATAGTGAAATTGATGACAATATATGTATTTTCATACTTGGTATGCCAAGATCAGGCACTACTTTAATTGAACAAATTATATCATCACATCCAGATGTCCATGCTGGAGATGAACTTAATATCTTACCAAATTTAGTTAATCGCTACCTTTCAAAAAAGAATTCGTTAAGTAGAATAAAAAAAGAATATCTAAAAAAAATTGGACATAATTATATTGATGAGGTTAAAAAACTAACAACAAATCGAAAAAAAATTACAGATAAATTACCTTTAAATTTTAAATGGATTGGGTTAATCAAATTAATTCTTCCAAATTCAAAAGTAATTTACTGTAAAAGAAATAGTAAAGACACATCTTTATCTATATTCAAGAATTTTTTTGTAAATACTGAACTTAAGTATGCATATGATATAAACGAAATACTTTCTTATCATAAACTTCACGACGATCTAATGATTCACTGGAAAAAATTACTTTCTAATTTTATTTATGAAATAAATTATGAAAAATTAATTAAATATCCTAAAATAGAAATTACGAAATTAATCAAATTTTGCGATTTAGATTGGAACGACGATTGCTTAAATTTCCATAAAAATAGTAGAGTAATAAAAACTGCTAGCGATACGCAAGCTAGAAAAAAAATATACAAATCTTCAGTAAATTCTTGGTTAAATTATAGAAAGTATATAAAAAATTTTAATAATAATTAATTTACCTAAATTGTAGAAACATCTTCAATAATAAATTCAATATCATTTTTACCTCTCCATTCGTTTTTTTTCATTTTTCCAGCCACATTAAATTTTTTTTTATTTTGGTTATTTAAAATTGTTTCAAGCGGCGTGTTCATTGCATTCCATGCAAAACTTTTAACTACAGAACCATCTTTTCCTACCAAAATTGATTTAATGTGATTATTTGCTACCACGTAAGATTTTATTACCTTTAAATTTTCAATAACAAATTTTGGCTCATTGTTTCCAGATCCAAATGGAGCTAACGAATTAATTTTACTGTAAAATTCCTCATTAAGAGCGCTTGGAGCTATAATAGTATCTAGGTAAAGCTTTAAGTTTTCTGATGAACTAATATTTAAGTTGTCATATTCCTTAGTGATAAAATCTCTAAAAGTATCTATATTTTCTCTTTTAATACTAAAGCCTCCAGCCATCCTATGCCCTCCTCCTTTATCTAATAAACCTAGTTGAACAGCTTTTATTATTTGTGTTCCTATATCAAAACCGTAGATAGATCTTGCTGAACCTTTACCCAAACTATCTTGTAGCGATATTATTATTGTGGGTTTATTATATTTCTCCTTTATACGTGCAGCTACTATACCAATTATTCCTTCATGCCAATTTTCACCAGCTAAAACTAATACAGAATGATTATGAAATTTTTTTGTTTGTGATAGGACTTTTTCATATACTAATAATTCAATACTTTTTCTTTCTTTATTAAATTTTTCTAGATCAAGAGCAATTTCATAAGCTTTTTTTGGGTCACTAGAGATTAAAAGATCAACACCATGAGATGATTTGCCTACTCTACCGCCAGCATTAATTCTTGGACCTAAAGCAAAACCTAACTCATAGGTACTGGGTTGAGATTCTATTTTACATATATCATATAAAGTTTTTAAACCAAGATTTGATCTCTTTTTTAAAATTTCTAACCCTTGTTTAACAATAGCTCTATTTAATCCAACTAAAGGAACTACGTCACAGACTGTAGCTAAGGAAACTAAATCTAAAAAATTTAAAATATTTGGTTCTTGAATATTATTTAACTTAAACCAATTTTCTTCTCTAAGTTTCATATTTAATCCTACTAGAAATAGAAAACACACTCCCGCAGCACACAAATAATTTAATTTTGAGGTATCATCGAATCTGTTTGGATTTACTACAGCACAGGCTTTTGGAAGTTTTACGTCAGACTGATGGTGGTCTAAAACAATTACGTCAGTTTCTTTATTTTTTGCAATATTAATAGGTTCAAAGGATAAAGTTCCACAATCAACTGTAAAAATAACTTTAACACCGTTATTAATTAATTTTTCAAAGCCTTTTATGCTGGGGCCATAACCTTCAGATTTTCTATCAGGAATATAAGTTTTTAAATTCATTTTTATTGAAGAAAAATATTTAAATAATAAAGCTGTGGAACTAGCGCCATCCACATCATAATCACCAAAAATTCCAATTATTTCATTTTCTTTTATAGCCTGATAAGTTCTATTTAATGCATTCTCCATATCTTTTAGGATATAAGGGTTAGGTAAATGATTTTTAATCTTTGGGTTTAAAAATACCCCAACATCATCAATACTTATTTTTCTTATTGCAAGTAATCTAGCGACAACATCACTTAATGAGTAATTTTCAATATATTTGTTAATGTCGGATTCTATGAAGTTTTTAAAAATCCACTTCTTTCCACTTACGGAAGAAAAATTCATTTTTTAATTTTGTTTTTAATTATTATATTAGTTTTACTACTTTTATGCAAAATTAGAGTCTCCGAAGAAAAAAAATCTCCTAAATCTTTTATGCCTTTAACTAGATCTCCGTCAGTTACTCCAGTAGCGCAAAATATTACATCTCCTTTTACCATTTCATTAATTGTATACTTTCTTTCCAAATCATTAATTCCTAATGTTTTAGCTCTTTTTTTTTCATCATTATTTTGAAAACTTAGTCTTGTTTGCATTTGACATCCCATACAACTTAACGCCGCTGCTGCTAAGACACCTTCAGGAGCACCGCCGATGCCTATAAAAATATCAATCTTTAATTTTGGGTCAGCTACTGACATAACTCCCGAAACATCTCCATCGGAAATAAATTTAATGTTTACTTTCATTGATTTAAGGGTTTCAACAATATGATCATGTCTCGGTCTTTTTAGAATACAAGCTGACAAATTTTTTGGTGAAGTATTTTTAGCTTCTGCAAGTAATTCTATATTTTTTTTAACACCAAAATCTAAATCAATTAAATTTTGAGGTAAAGAAGCACCTATAGCTACTTTTTCCATATAAATGTCTGGAGCATGCAAAAGATTTCCTTTTTTAGTAACAGCTAAAACTGACAAGGCATTAGGTAAATTTTTTGCTGTAAAATTTGTTCCTTCAAGGGGATCTACGGCTATATCAAAATCTTCACCTTTTTTTGTTCCCAAAACTTCATTAATGTAAAGCATTGGAGCTTCATCAAGTTCGCCTTCACCAATAACTACAGTACCTTTCATATTAATTTTATTTAATTCTCTTCTCATCTCATCGACAGCAGCTTGATCAGCTGCTTCTTTATTTCCTTTTCCTTTATATAAAGACGCACCATAGGCAGCTCTTTCAGTTGCTCTAGCAAAAGATTCGATCAATAATTTATCGATGGACATTTAAACTTTTTCTATTCTAATAAAAGTAGGTTTTCTAAGCACAAATTTATTTCTATTAATATTTTTCAGAAGGATATTAAAATTTTTTTCTGCATTTTCATGAGTTATAATTGCAATAGAAGCAGTTTTTTTCTTTTTATCGGGTACTTGTATTAGATTTTTAATTGAAATTTTACTTTTTGCAAAAATCTTTGTTATAGAAGACAAAACTCCAGACAAGTCCTTAACTTCAATTCTTAAATAAGATGAACATTTATGATTTGATATATCAAATTTGGTAATTTTTTTTCTTAATTTTTGTGATATTCCAAAAGGGTATTTAATGTTTCCTCTTAAAATTGAACATAAATCTGAAATTAAAGCTGAAGAAGTTGGGCCTGGCCCAGCACCTTCTCCTTGTAAAACTGATTTACCAACAGGATAACCATCTATTACTATCGAATTTAGAACTCCACTAATATTAGCAATATATGATTTGCTATACAATAAGCACGGATGAACACGCTCAATAAGTTTATTATTTTTAATTTCTGATATAGCTAGTAATTTAATTTTATAGCCTAAATTTTTTGCATGCTGTATATCTGTAAGAGTTATATTTTGAATTCCTTCAGCTAAAATCTTATTATTTGATATTTTCTTGTTAAAAGCTATAGAGGATAAAATTTTAATTTTGGCCGCAGCATCTGATCCATTTAAGTCTGACAGCGGATTAGTTTCCGCAAATCCTAACTTTTGTGCTTTTTTTAACACTTCAGGAAAATTTTTTCTAGATTGCTCCATAGACGACAAAATATAGTTTGTTGTCCCGTTAAGAACTCCATAAATTTTATTAATTTTATTTGCAATTAAGCCATCCTTAATTGATCTTATGATTGGTATACCTCCTGCTACTGAAGCTTCATATTCAAGATTTACTCTATTTTTTTCTGCTATATTGGCTAACAAATCTCCATATTTTGATATTAACGCTTTGTTTGCAGTAACTACATGCTTTTTATTTTTTAATGCTAAAAAAACTAATTTTTTAGCAATCCCTTCGGACCCCCCAATTAATTCAATAATAATATCAACGTCTCGTCTTTTAGCTAAACTTAAAGGGTTTCTTACCCATAATTTCTTTGGGATTTTTATTTTTCTTTTTTTATTGAATGACCTTGCCGACACATACTTTATAACAGGAGTTTTTCCAGTTTTTAATCCAATATTTTTTTTATTTTTATTTAATATTTGATAAAAGTAACCTCCAATATTTCCTAAACCAACTATTGCTATATTTACTTTTTTATAATTCATGAGTTTCATTATGGTATATCATTAATATTTGGGTAAGGCTTGGAAATATTTCTTTTTAATATTTTGTCCTTTAAATCATCAAATATATTTGAAGTTAAATTTGTTTTGCTTACAGAAATCATAATTTGCTGATTTTCTGTATTTATATTTTTCTTAATTTTTTTTTTCTTCTCCTGTTTCATTTTTTTAGCAAGCTCCTTTTGCTTTTTTTTAAGTCTTTTTTTCTCTAATTTTGCATTTTTAATAAGTAGCTTTTCTTCCTTCATTTTTCTCTTTTTTTCTATCTTTTCAAGTTTAGATAATTCTTTTTCATTCTTTATTCTTTTTTTTTCATTCAATTTAGCTTGTTTTAGTATTTCTTCACTAGCTAACATATTTTTATTATTATTTTTTTTAATATGACGTTTCTCAACAATTAAATTTTTTTTAAAATATGCCTCTTTTTCTTTTTTACTTATACATTGGTGATCTCCACACCAATAAACAGTTTTATTGGTTGAACATGATGAAAATAAAAAGAAAATTAATACGATTAAAAAATATTTCATCTTAAACCTAACGTTTCATTTAAGTTATAAGCTAAATTCATATTTTGAACTGCTTGACCGGAGGCGCCTTTAACTAGATTATCTATGGCTGATATTATGATAATTGTATTAGATTTTCTGTTCTCACAAACAGAAATTTTACAATAATTAGTGTTAATAACATCTCCTGTTCCTATGGGTGAATTAAATTTAGCTATTTTAACAAATATATTTTTCTTATGGTATTTTTTTAGTGCTAAATAAATTTTTTTAGCACTAATATTTTTTTTAGTCTTAAGATAAATAGTTGATAAAATACCTCTAAAAGTAGGTATCAAATGAGGTGTAAAAAAAACTTTTATTTTCTTTTTAGACACTTTACTTAATTCTTGATCAATTTCAGCCATGTGTCTATGGGAACCTACTCCATAAGCAAGAACAGAGTGAAACAAATTTTTATGATTAAATTTTTTTTTAATATTTTTACCAGCACCTGAATAACCAGATTTTGAGTCAATATAAATCTCATCGTTATTAATCATTTTTTTTTGTATTAAAGGAATCAAAGGTAATTGAACTGAGGTTGGGTAGCATCCAGGACAAGAAATTATACTATATTTTTTTAATTTTTTTTTTGAAAATTCGCTTATGGCATAAATAGATTTTTTTATAAGATTTTTTGATTTATGTTCAAAACCATACCATTTTTTATAAATTTCAAAATTCTCAATTCTAAAATCAGCTGATAGATCTATTAACTTTATGCCTCTAGGTATTTTTTTAGCTATTTTTTGTGCCTCTCCATTAGGTAAAGCTGCAAATAATACATTTATTTTTTTCCAATCTAATTTTTTAATAGATGACACTTTAGGTAATTTTTTTTTAAGACTTTTGTCAAAAAAAGAAATTGGTTTACCTATCGATTTTTGTGCAATCAAATATTTAATTTTAACTTTTGGATGCTTAGATAAAATTTTAATTAGCTCTAAACCTGTGTAACCAGTAGCACCAGCAATTGCAATTTTTAATGAATCTTTCATAAATCCTGACTATATCAATAATTTTTATTAAGAAATATGTAAATGAAAAATTATCTCTTAGAAAATTGAAAGCTTCTACGAGCTTTTCTTTTACCGTATTTCTTACGTTCAACGGTTCGGGAATCGCGGGTGGTTAATTTTTCTTTTTTTAAAGTCGGTTTTAATGTTGGTTCAAACTCAACCAAGGCTTTTGATATGCCGTGTACAATTGCCCCAGCTTGTCCTGATAACCCACCACCTCTAACGTTACATTTAACATCAAAATCTTTTTCTCTTTTTGTTATAGAGAGAGGTCTAAAAATAGCAGTTTGTAAATTCTCTTTTTTGAAATATTCATTTATCTTTTTTCCGTTAATAAAAATAATTCCAGATCCTTTTTTTACCCACACTTTGGCAATAGATTTTTTTCTTCTGCCAGTGGCGTATTTAGATTCTTTAAAATTTAATTTATCTTTTATCTCAATAGCATTATTCAAATTAGATTCCATATTAATTTATTGAGATATAATTTTTTGAACTCATTTTTGAAAAATCGATAATTTTTAAGTTTTGAGCTTGATGAGGGTGATTGCTACCTTTATACATTTTTAATTTTGATAACTGTTTCTTAGCTAAAGGTCCTCCGGGAAGCATTCTTTTAACAGCCAATTTAAGTATCTCTTCAGGTTTTTTATTTAACAATGCTAAAGGTGTAGTAGATTTAATTCCACCAGGGTGACCAGTGTGTTTGTAATATTTTTTGTTTTTAAGTTTGTTGCCTGTAAATTTTATTTTTTCAATATTTGTTACTACTACAAAATCGCCATTGTCCATATGCGGAGTATACTGACCTTTATTTTTGCCTCGCAGAACTAAGGAAATATAAGCAGCCAATCTTCCTACAATTGCATTTTCCGCATCAATTAAAAGCCAGTTGTTTTTAATCTCATTTTTTTTAATAAAGTTTGTCATTTTAATTCGCGCATAAGTACTTGTATTTATGAATAAAGTCAATTTTTTTAAGCATAAAAATTAAAAAAAGCTTTATAGTAGAGTATATTATTAATAGAATAATTGAACAAAAAAAATGGAGGGAAAATGTCAAAAAGTATAAAAAATCCGGAAACTATAGCGCTGCATGGTGGAGAGTACAGAAGCGACCCAGCCACTACAGCGGTAGCAGTTCCTATATATAGAACAACATCATATCAATTTAAAGACACTGACACTGCAGCAAACCTTTTTGCACTAAAAGAATTTGGAAATATCTATACACGGATAATGAATCCAACAAATGACGTGCTTGAAAAAAGAGTTGCAGCTTTGGAGGGTGGTTTGGCCTGCGTTACTGTAGGATCAGGTCAAGCAGCTTCAACTTTTGCAATAACAAATTGTTGTCAATCAGGAGATAATTTTATTAGTTCCACAGACTTATATGGAGGAACGGTAAATTTATTTACTCATACACTGAAAAAACTAGGAATCGAAGTTAGATATGCTGATCCTGCAGATCCAAAAAATTTTGAAAAGTTAATAGATGAAAAAACAAGATGTATTTATGCAGAAACTTTGCCTAATCCTTATTTGCGAGTATTTCCAATTAAAGAAGTTTCTGACATTGGTAGAAAATATAATATTCCATTAATTATGGATAATACGGCTTCACCAGTGATATGCAGACCAATTGAACATGGAGCTGCTGTAGTCATACACTCATTAACTAAATTTATAGGTGGTCATGGTACTGTTATTGGAGGATGTTTAGTAGATGGAGGAAATTTCGATTGGACAGGGGACCCAAAGAGACAGCCATTATTTAACGAACCCGACCCAAGTTATGGTGGTGCGGTTTGGGGTAAAGTAGTTCCCGAGCTTACCGGAGCCAATGTTGCGTATGCTGTCAGAGCTAGAGTAGTATTACTCAGAGACTTAGGATCGGCCCTGGCACCAGACAATGCATTTGGAATCATTCAAGGTCTAGAAACTGTAGCTGTTAGAATGAAACAACATTGTTCTAATGCAGAAAAAGTTATTGCATTTTTACAAAAACATAAAAATGTTGATAGAGTAATTTACCCTACTCTTTACAAAGGCGAAATTGGAGATAGAGCTAAAAAGTATTTCAAAGGTGGAAATGGAGCCCTAGTTGGAATGGAAGTTAAGGGAGGAAGTGATGCAGGTAAAAAATTTATAAACTCACTTAAAATGTTTTATCACGTTGCTAACATTGGTGACGCTAGGAGTTTAGCTATTCATCCCGCTACTACCACTCACAGTCAACTTACCGAAGAAGAGTTATTGGCTGCAGGTGTAACTCCAGGATATGTGAGATTATCAATAGGAATTGAACATCCTGATGATATTATAGCTGATCTTGACCAAGCATTAAAAGCTTCTGGTTCGGCCAAGCTTAAAGCTGTTAGTTAGAATTAGAATTCAAGTATAGAAAGTACACACTTGAACTAACTAAAAAAATTGAACTAATTTGGTGCATGGATGCTAAGTAAATTTGTGCACCAAATAGTAAAGTCAAAATTCCCAAAACAATCTGAGCAAATAAAATTAAACCAATTATTTTTATAGGAATAAAGTATCTTGAGAAATTATTTCTATAAATTTTATATAGTAAAATTAAATAATAAATAAAAATTATGTAAGCTAAATTTCTATGAAAAAATTGAACTAGAGAAGGATTATTAAAAACAGTTATAGTAAAAATGTCACTAAATTTACTATCATCAGGAAAAAAAGATGAGCCCATTAATGGCCAAGAATTATATATAGTTCCAGCATCCATTCCTGACACAAAAGCACCTATTGAAATTTGAAAAAAAATTAATATTAAAAATATTAAAGGTAAATATAATTTTAATTTTTGATGAGATAGCTTAATATTCTTTAATTTAAAGTATTCCCATAAAATTAGCGAAAGAATAATAAAAGCAATTAATAAATGTAAAGCTAGTCTATAGTGGCTAACATCAACTCTATCAATTAATCCGCTGGATACCATATACCATCCAATGAAACCTTGAAAACATATAAGAAAAAATATGAAATAAAGGTTTTTTAAACTTTTAAAACCTAGCTTTATAGTAAAATAAATTACTGGAAATAAAAAACAAATACCTATTAATCTTCCTAAAAATCTATGTGCCCACTCCCACCAAAAAATTATCTTAAATTCATCAATAGTCATCGAGTAGTTTTGAAGTTTAAATTCAGGGATTTTTTTATATAAATTAAAATAATTTTCCCAATCATTATTATTTAAAGGAGGTAAAAAACCTGAAAATAATTGCCACTCTGTGATTGATAATCCGGAGTCTGTTAATCTAGTTAATCCTCCTACTATAATCATTATGACCACTAGCAAAGTTATTAACAATAACCATGAAGATATATAAATATTTTTGTTACCTTCGTTCATTAAATTAATATACATATCTATTGGTTGAATATAAAATTATTAAATTGTCGCCTATATGAATAAAATTAGATTAAAAAGGGAAAGAAAAAAGATCGATAAAATAGACCTGTTAATATTTAAACTGATAAAAAAAAGAACTAATATTGTTAAAAAAATGTTATCCCTTAAAAAATATAAGCATGAAATTGTTGATCATAAAAGAATTAATGAGATCCTGCTATCATTGAAAAAAAAGTCGATAAAAAATAAAATTGATCCTAGAATTACAAAGAGAATTTGGAAATCCATGATTTGGAGTTATGTTGATTTTCAAAGAAGAAATTTTAAGAAAAAGTAATTATTTACTATGAGGCGGTAATTTTTTTTCTACAAAAACTTCGTGTTTGCGTGTTGCTGGATTATATTTTTTAATTTTAAGCTTAACTTTAGCTTTTTCACCTGAAGATGGTTTTTTAACATAGTAAAAAAAAGGACTATCAGGTTTACTTTCGGGAACTAGTCTTACTTTAATTGAAGTTTTTTTAGCCATTATTTATATTTTTTTAACTCCTTAATCATTTCGTAAATTTTTTTTATTTTATTCTTAATAAGATCGTTATTTTTTAAATTTGGCTTATATAAACCTAAAGAAACGTCCTCGTCAATAGATTCTATATTTGTACTATTCAATACTTTTTTTACACCATTTATAGTAAGTCCTTTTTCTCTTAATAAGAATTTGATTAGTTTTAAAATTTCAAAATCTTTTTTAGAATAATATCTTCTTCCGCCAGCTTTAATAGACGGTTTTATTTGTTTAAACTGGGTTTCCCAATATCGAAGAGTGTGAGTTTGGAAATGTCCAGTCTTTTTATCTACAAGGTCAAGCTCTTTAGCAACTTGCCCTATAGTTTTATAAGCTTCTTCAGAAACAAAATTTTTAGACATTTTTGTTTAATTTTTTTTTAATAATTAATGATGGTGTAAATTTAACAACTTTTCTCGCTGAAATTGTTGCTATTTCTTTTGTTTTAGGATTTCGTCCAATCCTTTCATTTTTATTTATAACAGCAAAAGTTCCAAAAGATGATATTTTAACTTTTTTTTTAATTATTAACTCATTAATTAGTGATTCAAAAAAATCGTCTGTAATTTTTGATAAAAAATTTTTTGAAAAACCTAACTTTTGATGTAATTTCTTTATAAGATCTTTACGTGTTAAATTTTTTTTAAGCATCTAAAAAAAAATATTTATTTATGTTTCAATAGCAATTAAATGATTTTTTATCTTTTCAATCAAATTTTCTTTAACAATTTTATTACATACATCTATAGAATTAGCAAATCCAATAGCATCAGTAGCGCCATGGCTCTTAACCACCGGGCTTTGAAGACCTAGGAAAATAGCTCCATTATATTTTCTTGGATCAAGCTTCTTTTTAAATCTTTTTAATGAAAAGTATGACAGCATTAATGATATTGAATTTAAAGAGCTTTTAAAATTCTTTGTTATAAAATTAGCGGTACCTTCGGCAGTTTTTAAAGCAATGTTTCCGGTAAAGCCATCGGTAACAATAACATCAACGTCTCCATTCATTATTTGATTTCCTTCAATGTATCCGCAGAAATTAAAACTATCGTCTTTGTTTTCCTTGAGAATTGTTGTTGTTTTTTTTAAGATTTCATTTCCTTTATGTTCTTCTAATCCTACATTCAATAAAGCAACTTTTGGTACATTTTTATATAACGTTTTGTACAAAGCTGAACCCATCGTAGTAAAATCCAGTAAATTTTTTTCATTACATTCTATGTTTGCACCTAAGTCTAAAACAACACTCATGTCCTTATTATTAGGCCATAATGCTGCAAGAGCAGGTTTACTTATACCTTCAATTGTATTTAAAATTATTCTTGAAATTACTAATAGAGCACCGGTATTTCCAGCTGAAAGGCATATGTCACTTTTTTTGTTTTTTAGAGACTCAATAGATTTCCACATACTAGAATTTTTCCCTCTTTTAGCAGCTGTTAATGGGCTTTCGTTATCCAAAATTACATCTTCGGTATCTACAATTTCACAAAATTGATTGACTGCTTGATATTTTTTTAATTCCGTTTGAATTTTTTCCCTTTGTCCATATAAGAAAAAGTAATTTTCTTTGTTATTTTTTAAAGATATATCTATACCTTTAATTATTTTTTCTGGTGAATTTTCACCACCCATTGCATCAATTGCAATATTTACTTTTTTAGACATTTGATAAGAAAATTAAAATATTATTTTTTAGGTTCAATAACTTGTCTGCCTTTATAAAAACCCGTTTTAAGATCAATGTGATGTGAAAGTCTGAATTCCCCTGATTTTTTATCCTCTACCACATTTGCAATTTTTATAGCATGGTGCGATCTTCTTTTATTTCTTCTAGATTTTGATGTCTTTCGTTTAGGTACAGCCATATTAAATAATTATTTAAAAGTAAAATTAATGTCACCTTGTACTACATTATCTAATGATAAATCAAAACAAAAAGCTTGGTATTTATCAAAATACTCAATTAAACCGACATTATTTGCATCTTTTTCTTTGTTTACAAGAGAAAGGTAGTTTATTAAAAACAATTTTTTATCACCAGCATCCTTTTTGTTGTAGGATTCAGAATTTAATAAAATATTATAAAAAATCTTAACTAAAAATTTCATGTTTTTATTAACTGTGACGTCGCCATAACCAATTTCTCTCATATTTAACTCAATTTTTTGAAACGTTAAATCAAATACTTTCTGATTCAGTTTTTTTTGTGAAATATTTTTATTTTTAAAATTGAGTTTATTAAACAAAAAAGATATATGTAGAAAAATAAGGTTAATTCTGTTTTGAAAAGTGTCAGATAAACCAAATTTAGTATAAAAAATTTTATTTCGTGATAAAACTAATATTTTATTATATAGTTTGGTCTCAATGGTGGATTTTTGATCTCTATATTTAAACATAAAAAGAAAATTAATTTTTTCTGTATCATAATATTATTTTTTTTGATTGGCTGTCAACGTAACCCGTTGGTAAAAACTCATGGTATTTCATATTTAGAAAAAAGAGAAAAATTAGTAGTTATTAATGAATCTAACAAGAATGACGTCATAAAGGTTTTTGGTCAACCTGCTACAAAAGGAATGATTGATGATAATTTATGGATTTATGTAGAACGAACTCTTACTAGAGGAAAAGTATTAAAATTAGGTAGAAATTATTTAGATAAAAATAATGTTCTGGTTCTAGAGTTTAATAAGTTAGGGATTTTAACTGAAAAAAAATTCTATGATAAAGAAAATATGGAAAATGTTAAATTTGCTAAAACAATAACAGAAAATGAATTAAAAAAGGAAAATTTTATTTACAGTTTCTTATCTAGTATTAGGCAAAAAATGGGAACGAAAAAAAAATAAATTAATGTGAAATTACAGCTAAAAGCAATAGGGCGACTATATTAGTTATTTTTATCATTGGGTTGATTGCCGGACCTGCTGTATCTTTATAAGGATCTCCTACAGTGTCACCTGTTACTGCCGCTTTATGTGCTTCAGATCCTTTTCCACCAAATTTTCCATCTTCTATATATTTTTTAGCGTTATCCCAGGCGCCACCACCTGCAGTCATAGAGATCGCAACAAATAATCCTGTAATTATTACTCCCAACAACATTGCTCCAACGGAAGACAGGGCTGCTTGCATTCCTCCAATAGCATAAATTATGGCAAACAATATAATTGGAGATAAAACTGGCAATAGAGAAGGTATTATCATTTCTTTTATTGCTGCTTTGGTAAGTAAATCAACTAATTTTCCATAATCAGGTTTTCTTTTTCTTTTCATAATGCCAGGAATTTTTTTAAATTGCCTTCGAACTTCAATTACTACAGCACCCCCAGCTCTACCAACTGCTTGCATGGACATTGAGCCAAATAAATAAGGTAACATTCCACCAATTAACAATCCAACCACAACAAAAGGATTTGAAAGATCAAAATTTACTGAAATGTTTTCAAGAGACGAACCTGATGTTTTTGAGAAAAATTTTATATCTTCAGTATACGCAGCAAATAATACTAAAGCACCTAAACCAGCAGAACCAATAGCATACCCTTTTGTAACAGCTTTTGTAGTATTACCAACTGCATCTAATGCATCTGTCGTTTTACGAACTTTTTTAGGAAGATTTGACATTTCCGCTATACCACCAGCATTATCAGTAACAGGTCCATAGGCATCTAAAGCAACTACCATACCTGCAAGAGCAAGCATTGTGGTAACAGCTATTGCTATACCATATAGTCCGGCTATAAAGTTTGTTAAAAGTATTCCTGAAACTATAATTAACGCAGGTAATGCTGTTGCTTCTAATGATACAGCAAGCCCTTGTATGACGTTAGTACCATGACCAGTAATAGACGATTTAGCAACGCTTATAACTGGACGAAATTTTGTTCCAGTATAATATTCTGTCACCCAAATAATAAGTCCAGTAATAATTAAACCTATAATTCCACATAAATATAAATCAAAACCTGTAAAAGTAGAATTTCCCGATTCATATAAATTTTCTAAACCAATAACTTTATCAGTAACTGGGTAAAGTATGGCTAAAGAAAAGATAGAAGTTGCTATAAATCCTTTATATAACGCCCCCATAATATTTTTACTTTTTCCTAAACGAACAAAAAAAGTTCCAGCAATAGATGTAATTATACATGCTCCGCCAATAGCAAGAGGATAAACCATCATGTTAAAATCACCAATAAAAAAAATTGAAGAGAGAACCATTGTAGCAACAATCGTGACAGCATAAGTTTCAAAAAGATCAGCTGCCATACCAGCACAATCACCTACATTATCACCTACATTATCAGCTATTACAGCAGGATTTCTTGGATCGTCTTCTGGAATTCCTGCTTCAACTTTTCCTACTAAATCAGCTCCTACATCGGCTCCTTTTGTAAATATTCCGCCTCCAAGTCTTGCAAAAATTGATATTAAAGAAGCTCCAAAACCTAAACCAACAAGAGCGTTAATTATTTCTCTGTTGTCTACATTTGCTTTTAATAATAATAAATAATAAATAGCAATAGATAGAAGTGCTAAACCTGCTACTAACATTCCAGTAACAGCTCCTGACTTAAAACCTATATTTAATCCTTCCCCCAATCCTTTTCTTGAAGCTTCAGCAGTTCTGACATTCGCTTGTACTGACACAAGCATACCAATATAGCCAGCAGCACCTGATAGAAAAGCTCCTAGAAAATATCCAAAACCAACCCATACACCTAAAAAATATGTAATAATGATAAGAATTATAAATCCAACAATTGCTATTGTTTTGTATTGTCTATTGAGATAAGCCCTAGCCCCTTCTTGTATTGCACTTGCAATTTCTTGCATTTTTTTATTTCCAGGATTTGAAGATAGAATTTGTTTACCTACAATATATCCATAAATTAAGGCTAAAAAACCTGATGCAATAACGTAATTTAAAATATTATTCATTTATTAAAGTTAAATAAGATTAAAAAAACGCAAATTGCCAAAAAAAAGCATAAAACGCAACAAGAATCTTTTAAAAGTTGTTAATATAATCTTTCTATTTAAAGAGAAATTAAGCTTCATGAGTGCGGCTTATTTTAGAAGCTTTATCTAAAATAGCATTTAAAAAACTTTTTTTTGAAGATTCTATAAAATAGTCTGAAACTTTTAAGTATTCACTTATAACAACTTTTATGGGAACCTTGTGCATAAACATAAATTCATAGGTAGCAGCCATAATCATTAATTTAAGCATTAACTCGGTTTTATTTTCATTAATATCATCTTTTAATTCTTTTTTTATAAAATCTTCAATTAAATCTCTTCTTTCAATTGTTCCATTGACAACATCTTTTATAAATTTTTTAAATTGATGTTTGGGAAAAGTTATTAAAGAGTCTTTATTTACATAATTACCATATAGTTTTTGCAAAATAATTAATCTAGGATTGCTAGAAATATCATTTTTGTTCATTTTTTAAAATTCCCAATACGGAAAGTGATGCCTTGCAAGCTTCACCACCTTTATTCTTTTTTTTAGGGTTAGATCTACTCAAAGCTTGTTTTTTATTTAAACAGGTGAGAATGCCGTTTCCGATTGGCTTCCTATGTAATGTGGATAAATGCATAATAGCATTTATCGTAGTTCTAGAAATAAAATCAAAATGCGGTGTTTTACCTTTTATAACACAACCTAAAGCTATAAAGCCGTCGTAAAAATTAATATTTTTTGAAATAATTACAGGTATTTCAAAAACACCCGGCGCATGAAAAATTTTATATTGTTTTATGCCATTAGTTTTTAAAACTTTTAAAGCTCCAAATAATAATTCTTTTGAAACTTTTGGATAGTAATTTGCAATAACAATACAAATTTTCATTTAATTATTTCCTGTTTTGTAATTTTAATACCATAACCATCTAACCCTACTACTTTTTTTCGTGATCTAGTAACTAATATCATTCTCTTTATGTTTAAAGCTTTAATAATTTGTGCGCCAATACCGTAGTTTTTTATGAGTTTGTCTTGCCCATCTTTGCCAAATTTTTTACTTTTATAACCTCTTAGTGTTTCTGAGACAGATTTTAAGTTTGTATCTCTGACAAATACCAATACACAATTTTTATAGTGCTTAAAATAGTCTGTGGTTTGGTTAAAAGAGTTAGGTAATTTTTCACCCATTAAATAATTCTTAATAATATTAGAAGAAATAACTCTTACTCTAGGATTTCTATTTTTTTTAATATTACCTTTTATTAGAGAAAAGTTTTCTGATCCATCCAATAAGTTTTCAAAAATTTTAATATTATAATTTTGATTCTTAATTTTAATAGTTGAAGTTTTTTTAAGCTTAACTAATTTTTCTTTATTTAATCTGTATGAGATTAAATCATCTATTTTACCTACCTTTAATTTATGCTTTTTGGCAAAATTTAATAATTGAACTCCTTTAGCCATAGTACCATCGTCATTCATTATTTCACAAATTACAGCTGATGTTCCACATTTTGCAAATTTAGAAATATCCACTGAAGCTTCCGTATGACCCGCTCTAACAAGAACACCTCCATTTTTTGCCACGATTGGAAATACATGACCGGGTGAAACAAAACTTCTTGATGAAACTTTTTTTTGTATTGCTTTCTTAATTGTTACATATCTATCATGAGCAGATATTCCGGTGGTAACACCAGTTTTTGCATCAATTGAAACTGTAAAAGCAGTTTGACTTCTTGAAATATTATTAGGAGACATTAGTGATAAATTTAATTTATCAGCTTGTTTTTGGCATAAAGTTAAACAAATCAAACCTCTTCCAAATTTGGCCATAAAATTTATAGATTTAGGAGTTATTTTTGAAGCGGGAATAATTAAATCACCTTCATTTTCTCTGTTCTCATCATCGACCAAAATAAACATTTTTCCTTTTTTAGCATCTTTTATTAAGTCAGTGATTTTTGAGTACTTTATTTTTTTCATTTAATGAAACTCCTTATATACTTACCCAAAACATCAAACTCAACATTTACTAAGTCCTTTTTTTTTAAATATATTAAATTAGTTAAATTTAGTGTTTTTGGTATAATTGCAATTTGAAATCCATTATTTAAAATTTTAGCTATGGTTAATGATACTCCATTGATTGTGATTGATCCTTTTGAGACTAAATATTTTCTATATTTTTTGTTTAAAAAAAAGTTAATAAGCCAAGATTTTCCGATAATATGTATCTTATCAATAAAACAAGTAGTATCAACATGGCCTTGAACAAAATGTCCAGATATACGATCTCCATACTTTAAAGATTTCTCAAGATTAACAATATCATTTGTTTTTATAGATTTAAAAATTGTTCTTTTTAATGTTTCTTGTGATACATAAAATTTAATAAGATTTTTTTTATAACTGTCTAAAGTTAAACAAACACCAGAGCAGGATATTGATGAACCTATATCATTTTTTTTGAATCTTAATTTAGAATAAATTTCAATAAAGCAATAGCTTTGATTTTTAGAAATCTTTTTAATCTTTCCAGTGTTTTTTATTATTCCATTAAACATTATTTTATTTTAAAAGATAAAATTTTATCTCCATATAGATTTATATTTTCAGTATATTTATATTTATTTTTAAGAAAAATATTATAGTATTTTTTCATATTACTTTTTCCTTTATTTTTTAGTTTTTTGTTGGAAATACAAAGCTTAAAATCATCAACCAATTTTTCTTTCAAAAATTCTGAGCTTAGTGTTAACCCCGATTCAACAAAAACTCTAGAAAAACCCAAACTGTTTATTTTTATCAAAGCTTGTTTTAAATCCATTTTTCCCTTCTTATTTAACGAAACCTTAAATGTTTTAATGCCCAAATTTCTAAATAAATTTAACTTTTTTTTATTTTCCTTATTATAAAAAATATATGTGTTTCTATTAACATTATTGGTAATAATTTTAGAATTTATAGGTGTCTTTAATGCTCTATCTATAATAATTTTTGATGGACTCAAAGATTCTAGACCTTTAATTCGACAGGTTAATCTAGGATTATCTTCTGCAATGGTTGTGGAACTAGTTAATATACAATCATGTTCAGATCTCATTAATTGTACTCTAGATCTTGAAAATTCGTTAGTAATCCAATCTTTTTTTTTATTTATTGTAAAAAAATCTTTTGAAATAGCTAATTTGCAAGTTACAAAAGGAAATGAGTTTATTTTGAATTTTTCATAACTTTTATAAAAGTTTTTAGCTTGTTTAAAATAAATACCATAATAAACATTAATTTTTTTCTTTCTTAATAATTTTGCACATTTGTTATAAGATCTTAAATCTGTATCGTATACGGAAAAAAAAACATTTTTAATTTTATTTTCAATGATAGATTTAGTGCATGGAGGAGTTTTTCCATAATGAGAACAGGGCTCTAATGTTACATATAAATTTGCCTTCTTGACTTTTTTTTTTAAAAAATTTAACGCATTAATTTCAGCATGAGGTCTTCCGTTAATGCTGGTAGATGCAGCGCTAATTAATGTATTATCTTTTGTGATAACGCAACCTACAGCAGGATTTGTTTTAGTATTGCCTAGTACATTTTTTGCTTGATTTAAAGCAAGACGCATAAAGTATTCGTGATTAGCTTTTTTATTCTGATTTATAAACATTCAAGTTGCCAATAAATTGTTCAAAGTCTTTTGCTTCCTTAAAATTCTTATAAACTGAAGCAAAACGAACATAAGCTACTTGATCTAAATTTGCGAGACCATCCATTATAAATTTTCCTATCATAGATGTAGGAATTTCATTTTCGCCCAATCCTTCAAGATTTCTTACAATTTTAGATATAAATTTTTCTGTAGATTCACTGTCAATAGGTCTTTTCCTTAAAGCTATAGTTATAGATTTAGCTATTTTATCTCTATCAAAAGGTACTTTTCGACCATTATTTTTTACTACTGTTAATTCTCTAAATTGAACTCTTTCAAAGGTAGTAAATCTTTCTTTTCTTTCACAGGCACAAACTCTTCTTCTTCTGATGGCAGTACCGTCCTCCGTTGGTCTTGAATCAACTACAGAAGTATCTTTTTCTCTACAAAATGGGCAAAGCATAATTTTATTTACTCGCTAAATGTTTATATATCGGAAATTTAGAACATAATTCAATAACTTCTTTTCTAACCTCAGATTCAATTTTATGATTATTATCCGGGTTTTGAGATAAGCCTTTAATAACTTTCGTTATTAGATCTCCAACTTTTTTAAATTCGTTCAAACCAAATCCTCTTGTTGTAGCAGCTTGGCTTCCAAGTCTTATACCGGAAGTAATTGTTGGTTTAGCTGTATCAAAAGGAATGCCATTTTTATTGCAAGTTAAATTTGCTCTACATAAACTTGTTTCAGCATCTTTTCCAGTAACATTAAAAGGTCTAAGATCAACTAACATAAGATGAGTATCTGTACCTCCTGAAAATATTTTAAATCCGTTATTTTTTAAAGTCTCTGATAAAATTTTGGCATTTTCTAGAACTGATTTTATATATTCTTTAAAACTAGGTTTCAATGCTTCTTGAAAAGCTACAGCCTTGGCAGCAATTATGTGCATTAATGGCCCTCCTTGATAGCCGGGGAAAACAGCTGAATTTATTTTTTTAATTATATCTTCTCTATTTGTTAATATTATTCCTCCTCTTCCTCCTCGTAAAACTTTATGAGTTGTAGATGTAACAACATCAGCAAATTCAATTGGATTTGGATAACCTCTGCCCGCCACTAAACCAGAAAAATGTGCCATATCAACCATAAGGTAAGCATTATTTTTAACTGATATTTCTTTAAATTTTTTAAAATCAATAATTCTTGAATACGCACTTCCACCAGCTATTATTAATTTAGGTTTATGTTTCTCAGCTAATTCTTCAACTTGTTTGTAATCAATTAAACCTGTTTCTCTATCAACTTCATAATGAAATGAATTTAACCACTTACCTGATAAGGCTACTTTTGCTCCATGTGTTAAATGACCACCTGAATTCAAACTCATACCAAGTATAGGGTCACCAGGATTTAAAAGCGCAAGATATACAGCTCCATTCGCTTGGGCACCTGAATGTGGTTGTACGTTAGCATATTTACACTCAAATAATTTTTTTACTCTTTCCAAAGCTAAGTCTTCTGCCTTATCTACAAACTCACAGCCACCATAATATCTCTTTGAAGGATATCCTTCTGCATATTTATTTGTCATTATTGAACCTTGTGCATCAAGCACTGCTTTAGAAACTATATTCTCGGAAGCTATTAATTCAATATGTTGTTGTTGTCTTTCAAGTTCTTGTTTTATGGAACTGTATAAGTCCGGATCAGTAGTCGATAAATTATTATCAAAGAAATCTTGATAGCTGTCTGACATATATTTATTAAGTTTAGTCATAACAATTATATTTTGCTTACTCTACGCAAATGTCTTCCACCTTTAAAATTAGTTTTTAAAAAAATATTTATACATTTTAATGCTAAATTCTTCCTCGTTAACCTCGAGCCTATAGCCATAACGTTAGCATTGTTATGTTCCCTACTTAATTTTGTTATTTTAGTATTATAGCACAACGCCGCTCTAATATTTTTGTGTTTATTTGCAGTTATATCCATTCCTATACCTGATCCGCAGACTAATATACCAAATAGCTTAGGATTCTTTTTCATTTGAATTGATAGTTTGTGGGCAAAATCTGGATAATCTACAGAATTATTACTATTAGTTCCTAAGTCCAAAACTATTTTCCTTTTCTTTTTTAAAAATTTTTTTATATCTTCCTTCAATTTAAACCCAGCATGATCAGATGCTAAAATAACTTTATTAAGTTTAT
>TARA_B100000686_G_scaffold194260_1_pt1 | contig 26651 bp, 30 predicted proteins | sample TARA_B100000686 | Tara Oceans TARA_B100000686 (sample SAMEA2622733) | marine metagenome | biome: marine biome (ENVO:00000447); feature: marine epipelagic mixed layer (ENVO:xxxxxxxxx); material: "saline water (ENVO:00002010), including plankton (ENVO:xxxxxxxx)" | depth 150 m | reverse complement strand
GGCCCTATCCATTTCGTTTTTCTATTGATGCAACATGGGAAGATCCATCTGTACAAACACAGGTATTATTAGGCGCTTCTTTATTTTTGTTTGCTGTTGGTATAATTATATTTGGAAAAATAAAGAAATGGGCATTACTTCGAAGTATTGGGGTATCAGGGGTAGTTATATTAAGTTCTTTTGCAGTAATGCTGCCACCTATTGCAGTTCAGGCATATCCTGAAACTTATCGCAATACACCGGTGCCATTTGATTCTATTTCGATAGCTAAGGGAGCAGGTTATTTTGCAGAAAACTGTGTTGTCTGTCACGGGCCTCAGGGTAAAGGCAATGGCGTTTTGGCAAAGAGCTTCACTAAGCCCCCGGCAGACTTGCTTACAGAACCGCACACTGAAAGGCATACGGCGGGAGATTTTTTCAATTGGCTAAGCAAGGGCATACCAGATACAGGTATGCCTGGTTTCGAGGCTAAACTTGATGAGGAGGGCCGTTGGGATGTCGTTAATTATATTCATGCCATGTCTCGTGGTTACCAAGCCCGCCTTATGAGTCCAAAGGTTATTCCTGACGATCCTTCTACTGGCCCCCCTAATTTTTCTTACACTGCTCATGATGGTTCACATGGGATACTTCAAGATTTTAGGTACAACAAATCTGTTTTATTAGTATTATTTTCGTGGCCAGAGTCACGTGAACGACTTGCTCAGTTGAGGGCCCAATATTATAAGGTGGAAGAAGGCGGTACAGAGGTTCTTGCCGTTCCCATGCATAGCCTTAATTCTGAGAGCTTGGCTGAAATTACAGAAGAAATACCATTCCCAGTTGTAACTCAAGGAGCAAAAGAAATTACACAAAGCTATATTTTATACCGTAGAACGCTAGGGCGACCTGACCTGTTAGGGGAAGGGGCTATCCCTAATCATTTAGAATTTTTGGTAGATCGTTTTGGCTATTTACGAGCACGCTGGATTCCTGTGGCTGATGCCGGTGGTTGGTCAAATATGAGGTTATTAATGAAACAAATTGTCCAATTAAAACAAGAAAAAGAAATTCTGCCGCCTCCAGACGATATGGTGCATTAGGCAAACATGTAGGTTTATATTAGGTTCAATTGCTTAGGAGAAGAAAAATGAATAAATTAAGAGCTTTTATTCTATCGTTTATTTTGTTGGCTTTTTCGTCAATAGCCTGGTCTCATACTGATCAATATTTCGATTCAGTTGTGGCGCCCCATGGCGGGCAAATGCGCATGGCTGGCCCTTATCATATGGAAATAATAGCTAAGGATAAAGAGATAATTTTATATATAACAGATCATGCAAATGTTGAAGTTAGTGTAGACGGGGGAATAGGCAAGGCCACTATTGAGAATGGAGAAACAAAAACTACAGTTAAATTGAAGCCTAAGGGTAATAATTTATTTAGAGCGGAAGGCAATTTTGTTGTTACCCAGGAAACAAAAATTATGATTTTTGTTAAGCTGCCTGATCAAGATGCACAAGCCGCCCGTTTTACTCCACTAAAGCCAATAGAAAAAAACAAACAAATAAAAAATTCGGATAGCCATGTTGATTCTCATGATCAGCATAGTGATCATCATGAAATGGACCAGCATAATGATAGTCACGGAGGCTACTAAATATAAAATAAGCCATCATATTGCATATTAAATTAAGCTTTAAGTTAAGAAAAAATTAAGATACTACAATTTGCTTAAAAGTATTAATGAGATACTGTATTACAGGGTTGATTCTTGCTTAGTGCAGCTTGTCGGCCCCTTTGTACATTTACACTCATTAATATAAATAGACCTATAATAAAATAATTACCAGTAATTAATATCGCAAGGCGATGGTCGCCTTGCGATATCCAGCTAATTAGGCCATATGTTAATGGGCCTATAATAGAAGATAACTTAACTGCTAGCCCCCAAAGACCAAAAATTTCTGCGCGTCGTAGTACAGGACTTAAATATCCAATTAATGCTCGACCTGCAGACTGGGAGGAACCTAAGCACAGGCCAGCTATGTTGGCAGCTATCCAGAACATTGTGCGGTCCTCCGCTCCCCAGGCAAGTAAGACCATTATTATCCAACCAATAAGAGTTAATGTAATAGTTGGAATATGACCAACTTTATCTTGAATATTGCCAAAGATAAATGCTCCTAATGCTGCGGTTATATTTACTAAAATAACTAGTAAAATAGTGTCGTTATGATCAAACCCCATGACTTGTTGTGCATAAATTGCTGCAATTACAACAATGGTCTGGATGCCTGCTTGATAAAATATTAGGCAAATTAGAAAGCGTGATAAATCATGGAAGTTATGTAATGTTTTTATTGTGATAATTAACCTAGAAAAGATCTCAGTGATTATGTTATAGCGGTATAGCAGTTTTTGTGGTTGTGCTCGCTCTCTTAGATAAAGAAAAGTAGGTAAACTTGAAATAGCAAATAATGAAGCAGTTATTAGCAAGGTTATAGGTACAAATTGCTCAGACTGGTGCCCTTGAGATTTGGCCCAAATTATGTAAATGAATGAACAGCCGAGACTTATTAGGCCGCCAATATAGCCAAGGCTCCAGCCCCAGCCAGATATTTTTCCTAGGGAATCTTTTTTTGCAATTTCTGGTAGAAAGGCAGCAATTAGGTTTTCACCGGTACCAAAAAAGAAATTAGCAAGAATTACAAGAAATATAGCGAGCCATAAATCCCCTGGACCTACAAAATAGAGTAGCAAGGTAAAAAATGTGCAGCCTATAACAGAAAGTAGTAACAGGCGTTTTTTGGCGGCATAAATATCTGCATATATGCCTATAATTGGTGCGGTTATAATAATGATGGCATATGAGACCGCTAAGGTAGCTGTCCAGACAAAAGCTGACGAGTCCTGATTATTGGCTACTATGCTTACAAAATAAGTATTAAATATTGTTGTAATAACAACGGTGGTATATCCAGAGTTTGCAAAATCAAACATAGCCCATGACCAGATTTCTCGTCGGCTTATATTTTTAGTAAGATTTGTAGGCTTATCTTCTATGGACACTAGCTAGTGACGTTACTTAATTATAATTTTTAATACAAAAATTTATATTAATACACATCTTTTATAATTTACTTGGAATAGGCAATAATAAGAACAGATAAAAAACAAAAGCCAAGCATATGAGAGCTTGCCATAGTAATAATTTAGTCTCGATATGTATTAATTGATTTTGAAGTTTGAGGCCATAAATAATTAATATAGCTTAATAGTTATAAATATTCAGTAAATATATGTGCCACATAAGTAGAAAAGGCTTAGATATGGCGCCCATAAAATCGCCCTAATAACAATGTTATTTGTTATTAGGGTCTTGTTTTTTAAATAATCCAATAAATATCCCTATATAACCTCTTATGTCATCTACAGCACCAGTTAAGAGGTCATTTGGTGGTATGAAAGCAACTTGTAATATGTTTTCTAGTTTTGATATTGTTTTTTGAACACGAGGAGAAATTGTATCTTTGTCAGTTAACCAAAATATTTCCTCATTCTTTTGCATTTCATATAAGTGCTTTTTAAAGTCTTCAGGCTTCATTTTAACTCGCCCCTGCCTTGGCCAATAATTAGAACCCAGCATATGTGACGCATTAAAAATTTCACTAATTATGGCATCAAGTTCATTAAAAGGTTCTATAGCAGATGTGCCAAATGCTGATTGTACCTGATAGCGCATAGATTTAATTTGTGAAAATAGCGTAATCTTTTTTTGATATCTTTCAATTACTATATATGCGCGATCTAGCAAGAGGGACTCTTCCTTTAGTTCTTTTTCTTCCTGTTTTCGTGTATTTCCTTCGCTAAGACATGAAATAGGGCTGCGAATTTGTTTAATGACGTCTTCTGCTTCATAAAATTTTGCTAATACTGATTCTGCAAGTTCTATTCGGCGTTTTCCAATAAATTCTCTTCTCCATGAGGATGCACCAGCGATAAAAGTTAATGCAGCCAAAAATATGACAATTGAGCTTATGAAGTCTAGCATTTAGAATCTCCCAGATTTAATTAAGTAGAATAATTAGAGCACAGCATTAAATGTTCATGGGTTCAATCAATTATTGATATAGTGTAATCAATCATAGCCATTAGGTAAAGTAAATTAACTAAGGTGGGAATATTCTCTGATATTAAATTAAAAATGGGCTATATGGTGGGGAATAATAGTGATTTTTAGTAAATTATCAGGGGTAAGTGGGAATTAAATATGGCTTAATTTGGAATATAAATGGCTGTTTAGGAAAGGATATCGCTAATTCTTATAATTTAACAGGCTAAATAACCATTTTAATATAGTTCATTTTTTATTTACATGTGGCGATAGTTTTGGTGTGCATGTGGTAATAAAACCCAATTGTTTAACTATAACTATATAATAATTATTTATAAAAAAAGAAATTTTTATATCGAAATTTACATAAACCCTATTATTAATGAAGCGCAGATTTAAAAGATCCTTGTTGAAGTATCTGAATTTGATCAGAGATCCATTTCGTTACATTGGGGTGTGGAAGAAGTCCTTTGCCATCAGAAACATATTTAAAGCCTTTCAAAACCTCTGCATAAGGACCGGACCCATATACTCGGAATGGAATAAGAATTACTGTCCTATCTTCATTATTAGCTTGCTGCAAAAATATATGAATTCTGCGTTTGGCTTTCTTGCTATTTTCTGGCCAGTCTTCACGTAAGGTTTCTACTTTAACTCGTTTGAAGGGTATGGAGGATCTTATCTGATTCGCTAACAAATTAAGTGATTCAAGCAGTTCATTATTATTCAAATCATTCCTAAGGCCATGAGCAAGTATAAGTACATCTTCTTTTTTAGGATTCCTTTTTAGTGCCTGTGCTCGATCTACAAGAACAGCGCCCATTAGATTGGATTCACTTAGCCCTTTTTTACTGAGAGCAAAAGATGCGTTGGTTTTTATTCTCCAGAATTGCATATGATGGTGTGAATCATGTTTTTTCTTACTTGGCTTACTTGTTGATACGTGCTGCATTATTGGCGCTCCAGCGCGAAGGCCAAGGATCTGTTCTGTACGAGTATGCCAGCTTCCTGCGCTCACAAAAAGACGTATAACACCTATTCTTTTTGCCCCGCGCGCTTCGAGTTTTTGAACACTCTTCTGGATGCTGGCAGCATCTGCCATTCCAAAAGCAACCTCAATTTTGTATTCATTCTGGAGTGGCTTTATAGCCATTAATACCTGTTCATTCCATTCGGATGACCCGCCATGAGCCATTATTAAAACGCCATAATCATTTTGTTTTGTGTTGGAATGTACAGAAAAGGGAATACTTTCATGATAGACACACCCCGTATTTAGTAGGGCAATTAGTAAAATAAAGATAAATCCCGGATAATTTCTCATTAATTTTATGAGATTTCCTGTGTTCATAGTTGTATTAATCTCTGTATGTCTATTTCATTGGACCTATTGGAATTGAAGGAGAAAAATAGACATTTTTAGTGAATGCATCTTTTGTCAATATCTTCTTGTGCTTCTAACGCCCCCCCGAATTCCATAAATTTCCAGCACTTAGCTAATCGTGAGCAAGTATTTTTAAGTTCTGGGTTTACAAGGTCAGGGTGATTATTTATCCAGTCAAAATGCTCTACAATTGGCTGAACTAGCTGTTTTTCCTGATGGCTTGCATATCGGGTCATTAGTAGAAAAACAGTTGCCACTAATACTTCTACTTCAATATTTTTAGCAAGCTCGGGTTTACAGTTACAGCTCATTTGCATTCTCCTTTAGATATTCGGCTACACCATCTGGAGTGGCCTTCATCCCGCTATCACCTTTATTCCAGCCAGCAGGGCAAACTTCGCCATATTTTTCATGAAACAGTAAAGCATCTACCATCCTTAGCATTTCATCAATATTTCTTCCAAGTGGCAAATCATTAACAACTTGATGGCGTACTATTCCATTTTTGTCAATTAAGAATGACGCGCGATAAGCAACATTGCCATCAAGAGTTTCAACCCCATAGTCCCTGCATATTTTATGATTTGTATCTGCCACTAAAGAGAAATTAATTGCCCCAATACCGCCATTCATAATTTCTGTATTTCTCCAGGCATTATGGGTAAATTGTGAGTCAACTGATACGCCAAGAACTTCTACATTCCGCTCTTTAAATTTTGATATGCGATGATCAAGAGACAGTAATTCGGAAGGGCAAACAAAGGTGAAATCTAACGGATAAAAAAAGAGTATGGAATATTTGTCCTTTGTTATTTCAGAAAGAGTTAATTCATCTACAATTGTGCCATTATCAAGCACTGCTGGGGCTGTAAAATTTGGGGCATTTCTTCCAACAAGAACAGTCATGGTTCCTCCTAAGTTATTCTAATTAATGAAATTAATTAACCACTTCCTTATTTATTAGTAAATAAGGAAGTATATTGCTTTTAAAACTACTCATATAAGTTTCTATATATTTGATTTGTATGCGCCAAGAGCATTGAAACCGGTGTAATGTAGACGTATTTTTATTACTTTCTGCTGGCTTACTCAGAAGAGGGTTGGCTGGCGCTTATACTATAGTAAAGCTTAATTTAGTAGTACTGTAATTATTACAAATGATAATAATTCTTAATTATATGCTTCTAAAATTGTAATGCAAGCATTCACGTGGAAGCAAGCCTAGATTGTGGGCTTGTGCCTTTTATTTATTCTTTTTATATAATTTTATGGTGGGCATTTAAAGTACATTACAAGCTTACATAGGAACTGGTAGGGGTGTTGAAGTATAAATTTATCGGCCTATGATGCAGAACTGGTGCTGTTGGGGGGAATTGAACCTCCGACCTACTGATTACGAATCAGTTGCTCTACCAACTGAGCTACAACAGCAAAATTTTAGTGTCCAAAGATTATAGAGGTTTGGAATATGCCGGGCAAATTGAAGCTAAGAAATCATGAAGAAAAATTTGTTTATTATGAGTATAAATTGTACGCCAATCAAATGTGTCTTATAAAGCGTTTGTTATGTAAGGCGGCAAGTTTCTACATATAAATTTCACAATGCAAGGATGATTCATATAATTTCCTTAAGCCCATTTAAATTCAGTTAAGATCGCTTAAAATCAATAAAAATGTAGGCATTTTCGCATAATATGAGATTTATCACAGAGTTATTACTGTATTTTTAAATATAATTTTTTTGCTTTGATATATTTGAGATAATTCTTCTTAATTTCGCCTAAAATCGGCAAACGTGTAGACATTCTTATAAAAATACGGCAAAATTACTTAATGACATTAGGAATTTCAGCAGCAAAAAATATTTTAGTTTTACATGGGCCTAATCTGAATCTTTTAGGTGGTCGTGAGCCAGACGTATATGGTACGGTAACATTAGAAGAAATTAACAGTAATTTAAGTAAATTAGCTAAAGAAATTAATGTTGGCTTGGCTAGTTTTCAAAGTAACAGCGAGGCAGATTTGATTAGTCGTATCCAGCAGGCTATTGGAGACGGAACTGACTTTATTATTATTAACCCCGCCGCATTTACGCATACAAGTATTGCTTTACGTGATGCTTTGTCGACAGCGCAATTACCATTTATAGAAGTGCATCTTACGAATATTTTTGCACGTGAAGCATTTCGCCGAGAGTCATATTTTTCTTCTATTGCATTAGGTGTTATTAGTGGCCTGGGTGCTCGTGGTTATTATCTGGCTTTAGAGTATGCAGTAAATATTCGCTAACTGTGGTTCTATATATTTTATGCAAGCTAAATAATATTGAATCCATAAAGTAAAATAGGGCTAATTTGAAGAGGCTATAGAAACTGCAAATTTTAGAGCACTTAAAAATATAAGGGCATATTTTAGTCAAATACCATAAATAAAATACTGGCCTGGGAGGGCTATTATGGATTTAAGGAAGCTTAAAAAATTAATTGATTTAGTTGAGGGGTCAAGTCTCTCTGAATTAGAAATTACAGAAGGTGAAGAAAAGGTTCGCATTAGTAAATCCGGAGTTGTAGTACCGACCCAAGTTGCCGCGCCAACAGTTGTAACATCAGCTGTGGCCCCATCAGCCGCACTAGAAGCTGATGGTTCTGTTGATAAAACTGAAGGAGGTCTGCCAGCTGGCCATATGATTAAGTCTCCTATGGTTGGAACTTTTTATCGTACATCTGCGCCTGGAAGCGATCCATTTGTAGAGGTGGGGCAAACAGTTAAAGTAGGAGATACATTATGTATTATTGAAGCAATGAAGCTTCTTAACGAAATTGAAGCTGATAAAGAGGGGGTTATTAAAGCCATTTTAATTGAGAATGGCCAGCCAGTTGAATTTGGAGAGGCACTATTTGTTATTGAATAATTTTATTTGATCTCTTCTTGAGGGTTATTAGATAGAAGGATAATTTATACCCTTGTCATTCAGAATAAGATTTACCTAGATGATATGTTTGAAAAAATACTTATAGCCAACCGGGGTGAGATTGCTTTGCGAATTCAGCGTGCATGCCGGGAAATGGGCATTAAAACAGTTGCGGTTCATTCTGAAGCAGATGCTGAAGCAAAATATGTAAAATTAGCTGATGAATCAGTTTGTATTGGGCCAGCACCGTCAACTCTAAGCTATCTTAATATTCCAGCAATTATAAGTGCAGCAGAGGTAACAGATTCTGCAGCAATTCATCCTGGATATGGGTTTCTTGCAGAGAATGCTGATTTTGCTGAGAGGGTAGAAAAAAGTGGATTTGTTTTTATTGGGCCTCGTCCAGAAACTATTCGCCTTATGGGAGATAAGGTAAATGCTAAAAATGCGATGCGAGAAGCCAAAGTGCCTTGTGTTCCTGGTTCCGATGGCGCGTTGCCAGAATCTCCAGAGGAAATAAAAGAAATAGTTCGAGCTATTGGTTATCCCGTAATTATTAAAGCATCTGGTGGAGGGGGCGGGCGAGGCATGAGAGTGGTACATACGGAGGCAGCATTATCTAATGCAGTTATTATGACTCGAAATGAAGCACAAGCTGCTTTTGGTAATCCAATGTTATATGCAGAGAAATTTATGGAGAATCCGAGGCATATTGAGTTCCAAGTTTTAGTTGATGAGCATAAAAATGCTATCTATTTAGGAGAAAGGGATTGTTCAGTACAGCGGCGTAATCAGAAAATTATTGAAGAAGCGCCAGCTCCTGACTTACATCCAAGAACTAGAGATAAAATAGGTTCTCGCTGTGCTGATGCTTGTCGTCGTATTGGGTATCGTGGTGTGGGCACATTTGAATTCTTGTATGAAAATAAGGAGTATTATTTCATTGAAATGAATACGCGTCTTCAGGTAGAGCATCCTATTACTGAAGCAGTTACTGGAATTGATTTAGTACAACAACAAATTCGTGTTGCAGCTGGCGAGAAATTAAGTATCAGGCAGAAAGATGTCGTACCAAAAGGACATGCGATAGAGTGTAGAATTAATGCTGAAGACCCTTATAATCTTATTCCATCTGCAGGTAGAATTACTCGGTATCATGCACCAGGCGGACCGGGTATAAGGGTTGACTCTCATGTTTATCATAATTATACGGTGCCACCTCACTATGATTCTTTAATAGGTAAAGTGATTGCATTTGGTGATAATCGTGATAAAGCGATAGCGCGTATGCGTATTGCATTATCTGAAATGGTAGTTGAAGGGATAAATACTAATATTCCATTACATCTCGATTTATTGCATGATGGAGCATTTTTGCGTGGCGGTGCTACTATTCATTATTTAGAACAATTACTAGCTCAACATAAGAAGCAAGGGTAAAAATTTATTGTAGTTATAATAAGCCTCCTAGGTTTTGGTCGTATACATAATAAATATACTAATACATATGTTAAATAAGTATGGTTTGGTTAACCTAAGTTTGCTTATATTTTAATATGTATTGGAAAGCAATTATCATTGAAATTAACGCTGCCGATACGGAATTATTTAATAATTTATTAATTGAGTATGGCGCACTGTCAGTTGATACTCACGATGCTGCTACTGGAACGCAGTACGAGGAATCATTATTCGGACAATTTAGTGATTGGTCAAAACCTATCTGGTCTAATATAGAAATAACTGCGCTTTTTGAGAGGGCTGTAGATGTAACGGGAATTGTCCAAGAATTAGCAAAAAATGCTCAATTGACTTGCTTACCTGTTTATAGAGTTAAAAAAATTGAGAATCAAGACTGGGTCCACCTTACTCAGTCACAATTTGACCCTATTAAAATATCCTCTAATTTGTGGGTTGTGCCTAGTTGGCATCAAATACCTGATTCTAAAGCTATTAATCTTATACTTGATCCAGGCTTGGCTTTTGGTACTGGTAGTCATCCGACCACTAAATTATGCCTAGAATGGCTTGATAAAAATTTACAAGGCGATGAACAAGTTTTAGATTATGGCTGTGGCTCCGGAATACTATCTATTGCCGCATTAAAGCTGGGGGCAAGTTGTGTGGTAGGGGTTGATATAGACCCTAGAGCAGTTGAGATCAGTACTGAGAATGCAGTAAATAATCAATGTGACAATAATAAGGTCAAATTTTATTTAGCTGATTACTTGGTTAAATCAGATCAGGTAATGGATAGGTGGGCAGATGTCATTGTTGCAAATATACTTGCTAACCCTTTAATTATGCTTGCCCCTTTATTGGCACAAGCAAGTAATAATAATGGGCGTCTTGTACTTTCTGGCATACTGGCGGAACAAGTGAACGAAGTTGCAGAAACATATAAGAAATGGTTCAAAATATATCCTGTATGGGAGCAGCATGGATGGTCATTATTGGTGGGGATAAGAAAATAAGAAATTGGAATATTAAAAAATGGCATTAGTAACTCGCTGTCCTAATTGCACCTTGGTTTTTAAAGTAACCCCGCAGCATTTACAAATGCAGGAGGGGATCGTTCGTTGTGGGCAGTGTCTTCAAATTTTTAATGGCTATGCTGACCTGGCCACACTACAAGAAAAAGATGTTAATAAACTTTTAGACTTGCCAATTAGTAGTGAGGAAGTAAAAGAAGTTATTCAAAAAGAGACCTTGTCAGAAGATACATCAGATTCAATTAAAACAGAAGAATTTAGGCCTTATACCTTTGACGCTATTAATTCGCCAAGACCTTCGCGTATATGGGGATTTATTAATATATTTCTCTTACTTATTTTGGTTGGGCAGGTAGCTTATTTGTCTCGTACAGAACTTTCTATTTCTATACCTTCTATTCGACCCTATCTAACGCAATATTGTAAGATTTTAAATTGTAAAATACCAATACCACAGCAAATAAATTTATTGAGTATTGAATCAACTGACATGCAGAAGGGGAAAACACAACAACAAGGCAATGCTACACTTGTAGCAATAATTCGAAATCAAGCAGCTTTTCCTCAGCAGCTTCCTTCGCTTGAGCTTACTCTCACAGATATTCGAGATCGGGCCCTTGCTAGCCGTGTATTTACTCCTGATGAATATTTTAAAGAAAACAGCAACTCTTCTTATATTATTGAGGCTAATACAGAAATTAAAGTGGCATTAGTAATTGATAGTGGAGATTTAAATGCAGTTGGATACCGTTTGATTTTGCTTTACCAGTAGTCCCCTAGTACAATGTTTATTCAGTATTAAGATAAAAGTATTTTATCTGAGAGTAATACATATAATAAATTTATTAATTATTTTATTAGTCAATTTTTCATAGATAGTAGAACTAGTTACAAAGCTTATTATGTAAAGTATTGACTGCCCTTAACAGTATCATGACAACCACACCCTTAGTAGAAATCAAAGACTTAAGCTTTTCTTATGATGAACGCGCTATTCTTAAAGGAATAAATATGACCATGCCACGTGGTAAGGTTGTAGCTATTATGGGTGGCAGTGGTTGTGGAAAGACTACTCTGTTGCGCTTGATTGGGGGTGTAGTAGCTCCTTCTTCAGGCTACATTAAAATTGATAACCAAAAGGTACATGAATTAAGTAGAGATAATTTATTTTCTCTTCGTAGAAAAATGAGTATGTTATTTCAGTTTGGCGCATTATTCACTGATTTATCAGTATTTGATAATGTTGCATTCCAAATAAGAGAGCATACAAATCTACCTGAATCTGTAATTCGCGATCTTGTACTTATGAAGCTACATGCGGTTGGCTTACGTGGTGCGCATAATTTAATGCCGGTAGAACTTTCAGGGGGTATGGCTAGACGGGTAGCTTTGGCTCGTTCGATTGCACTTGATCCAATGCTCGTAATGTATGATGAGCCATTCACAGGATTGGACCCTATTTCTTTAAGTGTTATTGGTAATTTAATTAGGCGTCTTACAGATGCATTAGGAATGACATCAATTTTGGTAACACATGATGTGCATGAATCATTAAAAATCGTGGATTATGTTTATTTTATTTCTGAGGGAGTAATAGCTGCACATGGCACACCGGAAGAAATTAAAGATGCGACGTCACCTTTTGTACATCAATTTATTCATAGTACAGTAGATGGCCCAGTTCCATTTAATTATCCTTCAGAAAAATATGAGGTAGATTTAAATTTGGAGAATAATCTTGCCTAGGCGTATTGTAATTGGTATCCAAAATGTTGGTCATCGAGTGATCGATAGTGTATGGCAGCTAGGTTATGCTGCCCGGTTTTTTTGTTTGATATTGTTAAAATCGGGTACCAGTATACGGCGTTTTGGTTTGATTGCCCGAGAATTATATTTCACTGGTGTACTAACAATGGTCATAATATTAGTGTCTGGGCTGTTTGTTGGGATGGTTCTTGGTTTACAAGGATATGAGACCTTACAGAAATTTGGGGCAGAAACTGCAGTAGGGACATTAGTGGCTTTATCATTGGTTCGTGAGCTAGGGCCGGTAGTAGCTGGATTGTTGTTTGCTAGTCGTGCTGGTTCTGCTATTACAGCTGAAATTGGTTTAATGAAAGCAACAGAGCAATTGGAGGCTATGGGTATGATGGCTGTAGATCCAATCTCTCGGGTTGTGGCACCACGGTTTTGGGCTGGTGTAATTTCGATGCCACTTTTGGCCGCGATGTTTTCTGCAATAGGAGTATTTGGTGGATATTTAGTAGCAGTAATACTCATTGGTGTAGATGAAGGTTCTTTCTGGTCACAAATGCAGAGTGTAGTAGATTTTAGGTTTGATATTGTCAACGGCATTATTAAAACTTGCGTATTTGGTGTGGCTATTACAGCAATTGCTGTTTTTGAAGGCTATAATGCACCACCTACAGCGGAAGGAGTCTCTGGTGCAACTACTCGTACTGTAGTAACTTCGGCGCTTGTAATTTTAGGTTTAGATTTTGTTTTGACCTCATTTATGTTTAGAGGAGTCAGCTAATGCAGCGAGCAAAAATGGATTTATGGGTAGGTCTATTTGTTATTGCAGGGATTGGCGCATTATTAATATTAGCCTTACAGGTGGGAAATTTGGGCACTTATAGTGAGGATAAGAGCTATACCATAACTGGAAATTTTGAGAATATTGGTGGTTTGAAAATTAGGGCACCTGTAAAAAGTGCTGGTGTAGTAGTTGGGCGTGTAATGGATATTCAATTTAGTGTCGAAACATTTGATGCTGCAGTAACTATGAATATAGATGACCGATATCAATTTCCCAAGGATACTTTTGCTAGCATTCTTACATCTGGCTTACTTGGAGCGCAATATGTAGGTTTGGCTGCAGGGGGAGATGAAAATATGCTTCAAAATGGTGATAAAATTATGAAAACTAACTCAGCTCTTGTACTGGAAGAAATGATTGGCCAATTTTTATTTGATAAGGCCTCAGAAGAGGATAAAGTAGGTAGTAGTGAGTTTTAAGTTTAGTTATCTTAATGTACCAGATTAAGCCCTAAATTATTTAGAATAATAAAGAGAAAAATCATGAGAAAAGAGAATTTTAGTATTATTGTAGTGTTGTTATCTGTGTTGTTATTAGTACCGGTCGTAGGGGCTGCTGAAAATAGGCCAGATACTTTGGTAGAAGAAACAGCTCAAGAGGTTCTTGAAATTATCAGGAAAGATAAGGATATCCAGTCTGGTGATAAAGTAAAAATTCTTAATTTAGTAAAATCAAAAATTTTGCCACATTTTAATTTTACCCGTATGACGAGGCTTGCTATGGGTAAGAATTGGCGTAAAGCTTCCCCACAGCAGAGAAAGGAGCTGGAAAAAGAATTCCGTACGTTACTTGTGCGAACTTACTATAAAGCGCTAGCTGTTTATAGTGATCATATTATAAAGGTATCTCCGGTTACAGATTTGGTTGGAAAAAATAGTGTTAAGGTAAAAACCAAGGTAATACAATCGCATGGACAGCCTATATCTATCGATTACAGTATGGAAAAAAATAATAATACTTGGAAGGTATATGATATAACAGTTGCAGGGATAAGCTTGGTTATTAATTACAGGGGTTCATTTAATTCTAAAATTCGTTCGGGTGGAGTGCAAGGGCTGATAAAAGCGCTTAATAAGAAAAATCGTAAGCTTATACTAAAAGAAACTAATGCAGCATTAGTTATACGGTTCATGAAAGCGTGAGATGGTTATACGTGATAACGACAAAATAATTGTTCAAGGGCCTATAACTATTATTAACGTAGTAGAAATATTAGAGCAAGGAATTAGTTTATTTGATCGAAATGACTTAATTATTGATCTTGCTCAAGTGACAGATATTGATTCATCTGCAGTTAGTATGTTATTTGAGTGGAAGAGAAGAGCGCAGAAAAATAATCAGCAGGTATATTTTTCAAATATACCAGAAAACCTAAAAAATCTTTCCCAGTTGTATGGTGTTGCTGAATTAATTCCGTTGGTACAACATTAATACTTAATGGGCACCATTAATAAATATTTATAGTGCCTCTATTTATCTAAATTCTTGCCTTTACTATAGTAAGAATTGATGGCTAAATCTATAGTAAATATTTCTTAAAATTTAATTTCTCAATGACCCCAGCAATTGAAGTAAATAAGGTATACAAACACTTTGGGGTAGTAGATGCCCTATTAGACATCAATCTTAAAATTGAACAAGGGGAATTTTTTGCCTTATTAGGTCCAAATGGTGCTGGGAAGACTACGTTAATCAATGTGCTTGCAGGGTTAATATTCCCTAGCAATGGTATAGCAAGAATATTGGGCCATGATGTAGTAGTAAATTATCGTGAAGCTCGCCGTATAGTTGGGGTAGTACCACAAGAGTTAGTTTTTGACCCATTTTTTACTGTACGAGAAATGCTTTCTATTCAATCTGGTTATTATGGTTTAAGAAATAATGATAATTGGATAGATGAAGTGCTTAATAATTTAGGCCTAAGTGATAAAGAGAGCTCTAATATGCGCACATTATCAGGCGGAATGAAGCGTCGTGTATTAGTGGCACAGGCATTAGTACATAAGCCACCAGTGATAATATTGGATGAGCCTACTGCTGGTGTGGATGTGGAATTACGTCAGTCGCTGTGGAATTTTATAAAACAGTTAAACCATGATGGCCATACCATTGTACTTACTACCCATTATCTAGATGAGGCGGAAGCTTTATGTAGCCGTATTGGTATGCTAAAGCAAGGAAAAATTGTAGCACTTGATAGTACTAAAAATCTTATAAATACTTCTAATGGTTGTTTGATAAGGCTACGCTTATCTCCTGATATATTACCAATTAAGCTGCAATCATTAGTAGAAAATTATACTGATAATTGCTTTATATTGAAAATAAATAGTTATTCTAGTATTGAGGGCGTATTGGCGACATTGCGTGTAGAGCAGATTAAGATATTAGAAATGGAGGTAATACAACCAGACCTTGAAAACATTTTTGTACAAATTATGGATAAAGCAGATGATGTGGGGTTTGAATGAGTGGATTCTATACTCTTCTTCATAAGGAGCTGTCACGATTTTTTAAAGTAGGCCTTCAGTCCATATTTGCACCAATGATGGCAACTTTAATTTATTTGCTAATTTTCTCTCATATGCTGGAGGATCGTATTCAGGCATATCCTGGTATTACATATACAACCTTTTTGATTCCAGGCCTGATTATGATGGCCATGTTACAAAATTCTTTTGCAAATTCATCATCCAGCTTAATTCAATCAAAGATATCTGGAAGTATTGTTTTTGTTCTATTGTCTCCATTATCTTATATGGAAATATTTGTGGCTTATGTATTAGCATCTATAATTCGTGGGTTTTTAGTAGGAATTGGTATTTATTTGGTAATTTTAATTTTCTTTGATATATCGCTACAATCGCTTCTTTGGGTTTTTGTTTTTGCCTTAATAGGTAACGGGTTTCTGGGGGCCTTAGGTATTATTGCTGCTATTTGGGCAGAAAAATTTGATCAGCTTGCTGCATTTCAGAATTTTGTTATCTTGCCACTGACTTTTTTGTCAGGAGTATTTTATACAATTCATTCGCTGCCACCTTTTTGGGAAAACGTTTCACGCTTTAACCCTTTTTTCTATGTGATCGATGGTTTTCGCTACGGATTTTTTGGTGTTTCAGATATATCACCCTATTTTAGTCTTATGATTGTAGTAATCTCTTTTTTAGCAGTATCATTGATAACATTGCATATGCTTAGAGTAGGGTACAAGCTTCGTCAATAAAGTATTATTTTTTGAATAAAGATAAGGCAAAAAATAAAATTTTTTCTAAATTAGAGAGGTTCAGAATGGTTACATCAGAAAGCATAAAGATACATATTGAGAATGCCTTACAATGTGAATTTATTCATGTAGAAGGTGATGATGGCCAGCATTTTAATGCAATTATTGTCAGTATTGAATTTCGAGATAAGAACATGGTAGAACAGCATAAGCTAGTTTATCGTGCTCTAGGGGAAAAAATGGCGCATGAGATTCATGCATTATCTATAAAAACACTGACGCCAGAACAATGGGAAAAGAATAAACAGAATCAGAGCTAATTATTTAAATTCTGTTCATTAGCTATTAAATTTTTTATAGAGAGCTGTAAATTTAAGTAATATTTTTATAAGTTGGGCTCCATCATCACGCGCATCTTTTGAAGTGCTTTAACTTCTATTTGTCGGATGCGTTCAGCAGATACCCCTAATTCTTCAGCAAGCTTCTGAAGTGTCACAGCTTTTTCCCCACGTAACCAGCGGGCTTTTATAATTCGGCAACTACGTGGATCTAAATTAGCTAATGCTTGTTTAAGCTTTTTATTATTTAGATGATTATTTTCTTGTGCCTCTAATATTTGTGACGGCTCACTGCCATCTGTAAGGTAGGCAATAGGATTGTAGCAAGCTTCATCACTATCTTGAGAAATTGGTTCAACTGAAATATCGCGTCCATTAAAACGCGTTTCCATTTCTATTACTTCTTCAGTCTTAACGCTCAATTTTTTTGCAATAGCATCAGCCTCGTTTGGGCCCATAGTATCAAGATTCTGTTTCAAGCTACGAAGATTAAAGAATAATTTACGCTGCGCTTTTGTAGCTGCAATTTTCACAAGGCGCCAATTTCGCAATATAAATTCATTGATCTCCGCTTTAATCCAGTGTATGGCAAATGACACAAGTCGGATGCCACGTTCTGGATCAAATCTCTTGACCGCTTTCATAAGACCAACATTTCCCTCTTGAATTAGGTCAGCCTGTGGTAGACCATAACCTTTATAGCCTCTTGCAACAGCAACTACGACACGTAAATGGGAGAGTACTAATTGGCGCGCAGAATTTATATCTTCTTTGTCTCTAAGACGGCGTGCTAGTCTAATTTCCTCTTCCTGAGAAAGCATTGGAAAACTATTAGCAGATCTGATATAACCTTCAATGCTACCACTAGCTGTAGGCATTGCTAAATCAAAAGTCATTGCTTGCTCCTTATATTATAACTATTAATTTTAACATCTTTATGGCTTTGAGTGCTAATTGTCTTAAAAGTTTCTGTAGATAAGATGGCGTTTTTTATAGTTATTTAGGATTCTATTTGTTATAGGTGGCTTGTAACCGATAGCCACGATCCTAGCCAACCTAGCCAAAATGAAAATAATAATAGAAAGATGCTGTCTTCATAAGAAATATGGGTTAATTGAAAATTAATGGTGTATATTTGTATCATATTTAATAACTCATCATTTATTAAAGTTATTATTATGGCTACAATAAGCCATGCTATAGCTCCTCCTGCCATGCTCTGAATTGCGCCAAAATATAGAAAAGGCCGCCGTATAAAATTACTAGTCGCTCCAATCAGTTTTGACACTTCAATTTCATCGCGTTTTGTAAGAATTTGTAAGCGAATAGTGTTGAAAGTTATTATTATTAAAGCAGAGCTTAATAAGATTGTAAGTATCAGAACCACTAATGCCCCAAGTTTTATTAATGCATTTAATTTTTCCATCCAAGTAGAATCAAGTTGAACATGCTCAGAATTGGGCCAGTCTAGCATTTCTGCTCGTAATCTTTTTAGTGTTTCAGGAGAAGTATCTTTGGCATCAATTATGAATGCATCAGGTAATGGGTTTCTTGTTAGGCTATTTAATACATCAGCTAGCCCGCCTTCTTTTTCTAATTGTTTTAGAGCATCTTCTTTAGAAATGAACTGGAAATTTGCAATCTCTGGATGCTGTTTTAAATGTGATTTTAATCTTTCTATGGCAGCTTTGTTTGTATCAGACTTTAAAAATATACTTAATTGTGGCGCTCCTGACAACTGACCAGACAAATTCTGAATGTTATCTAGTAGCATATACATGCCAGTAGGGAAGCTGAAAGCAATACCTATTACAATAATATTTAATAAGCTTGTAAATGGTGCTTCAAATAATCTTCTAAGAGATAGAAAAAATGCATGCCAGTGATAAGAAAGCCAAGTGCTCATGCTATTAGCTCTCCTTGATTTAAAGTTAAAATACGGTGCTGGGAATATGTAGAAACATCTGTATTAGGGGTGGTAATCAGTACCGTTACGCCTACATTATGAAATGATTCAAACATATTCATAATGTCCTTTGTATCGCTCTTATCGAGATAGGCAGTTGGCTCATCGGCAACAAGAATAGAGGGTCGATTGACTACAGCACGAGCTATACATAATCTTTGTCGCTCACCACCTGATAGTGTAATAGGAAGGTTTTTTTCTTTGCCTAATAACCCTACTTTATCTAGGGCTGCATGGACTCGCTGAATTGCTGATTGACGATCAAGGCCACATATTTGTAAAGGTAGGATAATATTTTCAAATACTGAACGATCAAATAAAATTTTTTGATCTTGGAAAACCATGCCAATGTTACGTCTTAAAAATGGAATTGTACGGCTTTTTAATTTACTAACATTATGATGATTGACAATAATATCACCAGCTGTAGGGCGTTCGATAGCCCCAATTAATTTTAAAATCGTACTTTTGCCGGCACCAGAGGGCCCGGTTATAAAAACCATTTCTCCTTGATTAATAGTGAAGGCAATATTTTTTACAGCCTCAAATCCATTTGGATAGCGTTTATAGATATTGCTGAAGATAATCATATAAAAATTTTTAGATTACAGAGATATTTCATTAAGTGTAGAAAAATTAATCGAATAAAGCCTCTATAAATTTTTTTGCATCAAAAGGTTGCAAATCCTTAATATCCTCACCTGTCCCAATAAAATATAAAGGAATTGGGTTTTGTTTTCGCTGCATAGCAATAGCTGCAATTACCCCGCCTTTGGCAGTGCCATCAAGTTTAGTAAGTATAATACCTGTAATGTTTAATGCCTCATCAAATGCTTGCAATTGACTGGTAGCATTTTGGCCAGTATTGGCATCAAGGACTAATAACACTTCATGAGGTGCACTTTTATTCGCTTTTGAGATAACTCTTTTTATTTTTTTGATTTCTTCCATAAGATGTAATTGTGTTGTTAGGCGGCCGGCGGTATCTGCCAATACAATATCTATATTACGTGCATTGGCGGCATTAATTGCATCAAAAATAATTGCAGCAGGGTCGCCACTTTGTTTTTTATTGGTGTCTTGTGAAATGACAGATATATGATTGCGTTCTCCCCAAATAATTAGTTGTTCGCGAGCAGCTGCTCGAAACGTGTCGCCGGCGGCAAGTAATACGGATTTCTTTTGGGATTGAAAATAATTTGCAAGCTTACCAACAGATGTGGTTTTTCCTACACCATTTACACCTGTAATCATAATAACAAATGGTTTCTCTGTGCTAGAATCAAAGGTGTGCTCGAGCGGGGAAAGTAAAGCAGATAAAGTTTCTTTTAGTGCTTTTTTTAATTCTGTTGCATTAGTTAAACCCTCTTGCTTTACTTGTTTGCGTAATGCGTTAAGTAGCCAGGTGGTAGCATGTATACCTACATCGGCGGTAAGTAATATCGTTTCTAACTCTTCATAGAGATTCTCATCTATTTTGCCGTTGCTTAGTAAGCTTGATAAGCGCCTCCCTAGGTTTCCCCAGGTCATGATAAGCCTCGACTGGTGATGGTCATTTGGTAAGGAAATAAAAATTTGGTTTGGATTAGACTGTTCTTATATTTAGTGAAACTTTTCATTTTGATAGGCTGTCAAATTAAATTGGTTTATCGTTGGGCGTAATAAGTGAAATTTTATTCTATTATATTAATATTAGGTTGTTAAAAATGAAATTAAATTCCAGTTTGTATTTTCAACTTTGTAGGTTAGCAGGTTTTATTTTCATATTAGCTATATTTGTTACTTCTGAAGCTTTTGCTAATCCTCATGAGTACATTCTTGCTAATGGTCTAAAAATAATTATTAAGGAAGATCATCGTTCTCCAGTAGTTGTATCTCAAATATGGTATAAGGCAGGAAGTATTGATGAACTGAATGGTACTACTGGTGTTGCTCACGTATTGGAGCATATGATGTTTAAGGGAACTAGAAATGTTAGTAAAGGCGATTTTTCTAAAAAAATAGCAGCAGTAGGTGGGCGTGATAATGCATTTACTAGTCGTGATTATACGGGTTATTTCCAACAGCTACACAAATCTAATTTAGCGCTGGCTATGAAATTAGAAGCTGATCGAATGCGTAATTTGGTTCTGACAAAAGAAGAGTTTGCCAAAGAAATTAAAGTTGTAATGGAGGAGCGTCGGTTACGTACGGATGACCAGCCACATGCTCTTTTATATGAAAAAATAATGTCTGTTGCATATCAGTCGCATCCATACAGGCGCCCAATTGTTGGTTGGATGAGTGACTTGGAGAATATGAGTGTTGCTGATACCCAGGAATGGTATGACCGCTGGTATGCTCCTAACAATGCCGTATTAGTAATAGTGGGGGATGTAGATCCAAAAGAAGTATATTTTTTAGCACAAAAATATTATGGAAATATTGAATCTCGTCCTATATTATCTTTAGCTTTACGTAAGCCGCAGCAAGAAGTGGTGCAAACGGGAATTAAACGGATAGAAGTAAAAGCCCCGGCTAAGATGCCTTATCTTATTATGGGGTATCATGCGCCGATTTTACGTGATGTAGATAATGACTGGGAACCTTATGCATTGGAGATGTTAGTAGGAATATTAGATGGTAATGAGTCAGCAAGATTAAATAAAGAATTGGTTCGTGATCAACAAATTGCTATTTCGATAAATGCTGATTACGATTCAGTAGGGCGTGGCCCCAGTATGTTTTTTTTGAATGGCACGCCAAGTGAAGGGAGGTCAGCAGATGAGTTAGAGGCAGCTTTGCGTAATGAAATTGCAAGAATAGCCAGTGTTGGCGTAACTGAGAAGGAGCTCTCTCGGGCTAAAGCACAGGTGTTATCTAGTCACGTATTTCGACTTGATTCAATGTTTTATCAAGCGATGCAGATTGGTCAATTAGAATCTGTCGGGTTGTCATATCATAATTTAGATACGATTATAAATAAGCTGAAGGCTGTTACTGCTAAGCAGGTTCGTGATGTAGTAATAAAATATCTAATAGATGACAGCTTGACAGTGGCAGTACTTAACCCTCAGCTAATAGAGGAAAGAGATACTATTTATCCATCTTCAAAATTACGTCATTAAATATATTAATTTAAAGTAGGCTTATATAAAGATTGCTTAGGAAAATGGCTTCATTAAAATCAATTTTCTTTTTTATTATTTTACTTTTGGGGGTTTATCCACAGTGGACCCTAGCTACCCTTCCTATTCAGCATTGGCAAACCTCTTCTGGTGCGCGGGTATTTTTTATAGAGAATCATGGTTTGCCAATACTTGATATAGGAATAGATTTTAGTGCGGGTAGTGGTGCTGATATCCCCGAAAAATCGGGTTGTGCAAATTTGACTTTAAAGCTTCTTGACCTTGGGGCGGGCGGTTTATCTGAAGATAAAATATCTAAGTCGCTAGCTGATGTTGGTGCAGAGCTAAGTATTCGATTTGATCCAGATCGTGCTGGTGTTTTACTTCGAACCTTAAGTAATAAAAATGAACGTAGCCAAGCGTTAGATATTTTTTTTAAAGTGATACAGCGCCCAGAGTTTCCTGAAAAAGTATTAGAAAGAGAACGAGCGAGAGTAATTTCATGGCTAAAAGAAGCAGAGACTAAGCCTAGCTACATTGCAAATCATACGCTAACAAAAATGTTATATGGGTCGCATCCTTATGGGTTGAGAGGTTCTGGTGAAATAGATACATTAAGTAGATTAAAGCGTAAAGATTTAATTGATTTTTATCAGTCTCATTATTTGGCTGAAAATTCTGTAATTTCAATTATGGGTGATATAAGTCGTGTTGAAGCGGCTATGATCGCCGAGACATTATCAAAGGATTTGCCGCGGGGTAAGACTGTTAAAATAATACCATCGGCGTCTAAACCTGTTTCTAATATTAAAAGAATTATGCATCCTGCATCACAAAGCCATATTTTGTTAGGTTATCTAGGGCTAAAGCGAGATGACCCAGATTACTATCCATTATTAGTAGGAAATTATATTCTTGGTGGCGGTGGATTTGCGTCTCGCTTAATGGAAGAGATTCGACAGAAACGTGGGCTAGCTTACAGTGTTCACAGTGGTTTTTTCCCATTAAAGCAGTCGGGACCGTTTCAAATTGGTTTGCAGACCAAAAAAGATCAATCTGAAAAAGCTTTAATGATTACACAAAAAGTTTTAGCTAATTTTGTTGCTAAAGGGCCAACCGAGAAAGAGTTGATTGCTGCAAAGGGGAATATTATTGGAGGTTTTCCTTTGCGTCTAGACAGTAATAAGAAAATCATGGGGTATCTTGCGGTAATAGGATTTTATAAGCTGCCCCTTACTTTTCTAGATGATTACGTGAATGCTGTTGATAGTGTTACAGTGGCGCAGATTAAAGATGCGTTCCAGAGACGTATTCCTCCAGAAGAGATGGTGGCTGTTGTAGTAGGGGCTATAAAAAAAGAAAAAAATAATTAATTTGTACACGTATTCTTATAAATTTATTATCTGTGCCTTTAACTCAAAATAAAATTCGTGTGATTGGTGGCAAATGGCGTGGTCATGTGATTTCATTTCCAAGTAATGTAGCTTTGCGCCCGACACCTAATAGAGTTCGTGAAACAGTTTTTAATTGGTTGGGGCAAGATATGAGTGGCAAAGTTTGCCTAGACTTATTTGCTGGAAGCGGTGCAATGGGCATTGAAGCTGCATCTAGGGGGTCAGAACATGTCGTGATGGTGGAGTCTAATCGCAAGGTATATGGCTCCTTACAGAGTAGTTTACAAAAATTACGAGCCAATCAAGTGGAATTAGTAATGATGGATGCGCTAAAATTTATAACATTTAATCAGCTGTTTTTTGATGTAATTTTTCTTGATCCGCCGTATCAGTTAAGATTATTACATAAAATGTTAAATTTATTGTCATCACATGTTACTCAAGATAGTCTGATATATTTAGAGGCTGGAAACTCTTTTAAGCCAAATAAAGACTGGTTGGTTTGGCGTAGTAGTCAGGCTGGGCAAGTACATTATCAATTATTAAAATATGATAAAAACTGATAAAGCCGTCTACCCAGGAACTTTTGATCCTATTACTCGCGGACATGAAGATTTAGTTCGGCGCGCATCAAATTTATTTGATCATGTGGTGGTTGCAGTAGCGTCTAGTAGTGGAAAGAAGCCATTTTTTTCATTAGATGAGCGTGTAGAGATGGCTCGTGAAGTTTTAATGGATTGCCCTAATATTGAGGTTACAAAGTTTTCTGGATTGTTGATGGATTTTTTACAACTGCAAAATGCTAGAGTGATATTGCGTGGATTACGTGCAGTTTCTGATTTTGAATATGAATTTCAAATGGCAGGGATGAATCGTAGTATGTACCCAAATGTTGAGACTGTTTTTATGACACCTTCTGAGCAATACATGTTTATTTCTGCAACCATTGTAAGAGAAATTGCGTTGCTTGGTGGTAATGCAAATAAGTTTGTACATCCTTTAGTAGCGAAGCAACTTCGCATTAAGTCTGGAAAATGATTTTATAGAGGCTAATATGGCACTAATGATTACAGATGAATGTATAAATTGTGATGTATGTGAGCCTGAGTGCCCTAACAGCGCAATTTCACAGGGAGAAGAAATTTATATAATAGATCCTAATTTATGCACTGAATGTGTGGGGCATTATGAAACAACACAATGTGTTGAAGTATGTCCAGTAGATTCTATTGTTATTAATCCAAGTGTTATAGAGACCAAAGAGCAATTGAAAGATAAATACATTGTATTAACGAATAGTTTGGGTAGCAGCTAACTCCTCGGGTATAGGGTACCGTCTTGGTCCAAAAATGGAAGTGCCAATTCTTACCATAGTTGAGCCTTCTGCAATAGCAATATCCATATCTTCTGACATGCCCATTGAAAGTGTATCAAGATTAAATCCATCTTGGTTCAGTTGATCATAAATTTTTCGAAGAATTTGGAACTGACTGCGCTGCAAGGCAGTGGCAGTAGTAAGTACAGGTACAGCCATTAGTCCACGTAGTTTTACGTGAGGTAATTTTGTTATATGTGCTGCTAGCGCTGCTGCCTCTTCAGGGGATACCCCACTTTTTGTATCTTCGCCGCTTACATTTACCTGTAAGCAGACTTGAAGCGGGGGAAGTGTTTTAGGTCTATCTCTTGATAGGCGGTTTGCTATTTTTATCCTATCTATACTGTGAACCCAAGCGAAATTCTCAGCGATGCGCTTAGTTTTATTGCTTTGAATGGGCCCAATAAAATGCCATTCTATGGGCAAATCAGACAGTGCCTTTATTTTTTCTAGTGCTTCTTGTAGGTAGTTTTCACCAAAAATAGTTTGTCCAGCAAGCCAAGCTTTTTTGACCTGCTCAGGAGGGTTGGTTTTGCTTGCAGCCAGAAGTATGATTTCGTTTGGTTGGCGATTAGCATTTTTGGCGGCAGTGGCTATCTGTTGTTTAACAGTTTGTAAGGCAGAATCTATATTGATCATTGTTATTAATTGGATTTTTTCTATGCATGATATTTCTGAATATGTTGTTAAGGTCACGACTCAACTTTAAATACAAAGTATCGCTTAAATTTATTTATGACTAATTTTTATAAATTAAAAAATGGATACTATTAGATTATTGCCATAGTAGAGCTACTCTTCTTTATGGTCAAGAACCAGAATTTATATGATTGGGTATTTTTATTGATTAATATTTAGGGATAAATAAATTTAATAAGACTAAAAAATATTTATATAAATCTATTAAAGTTTTGTTATATTAATTCCTTTGATTTTAAGTCAATTAATCTTTATCAAGATGTGTGGCTTAGAATCCCCAAGAGTTGTCCCTTGACAGTCTTTAAATGAAACATTAAAATTTCGCTTTTCCTAGAGTTGGACTTCGGAAATCATGCGTTGAGATGTGGTAATGAAATCCAGCGTTCACCGTACAGCAGTATTGCAAATCGTAATTTCCATAATAATAGGGATTATTGCATATACCCTAGAAGGTGAAGAAGAAGCATGGGCGGTGATATATGGTGGAGCAGTTGCTTTAATTAATACTTTGTTACTGCTTTGGCGTATGGAAAGCGTTAAACATAAAATTCTGAGAGATGCGAAGCATTATTTGTGGATATTTTATCGCTCCGGAGTGGAGCGTTTTTTGGTGCTAAGTGCACTTTTAGCTATAGGGATGGGTGTATTAAAGCTTGTTCCTTTAGCAGTCTTAATTGGTTTTGTAGTGAATCAGTTGGCGTGGATAATCGCTCCGCTACAAGGCAGGAATAAAGGTAATTAAAGAAAATATTATAAAGAATTTATGGCAAGCGAATCACACAGTTCAACTGAATACATTAAGCACCACCTACAGAACTTAACTTTTGGTGAATTGCCAGATGGTTCATTGGGGTTGGCTCAAACTTCAGAGCAGGCACAGGCCATGGGTTTTTGGGCGATTAATATAGATACTGTTATAATATCTTTCATACTTGGTTCAATATTTTTATACCTTTTTGCAAAAATAGCAAAAAATTCAACTTCAAATACTCCAGAAGGTGGTCAGAATTTTGTTGAATGGATAATTGAATTTATTGATGATAGTGTGCGGGGGTCATTTACAGGTA
>TARA_B100000686_G_C16806562_1_pt1 | contig 26695 bp, 18 predicted proteins | sample TARA_B100000686 | Tara Oceans TARA_B100000686 (sample SAMEA2622733) | marine metagenome | biome: marine biome (ENVO:00000447); feature: marine epipelagic mixed layer (ENVO:xxxxxxxxx); material: "saline water (ENVO:00002010), including plankton (ENVO:xxxxxxxx)" | depth 150 m | reverse complement strand
CACCACAAATGCAAGTGGGAGTACTTCCCAGGCAGTTAACATTATAGAAGCTATAGAAGTCGGAACAGAAGTTTTACTGATGGATGAGGATACCTGTGCTACAAATTTTATGATACGTGATGGAAAGATGCAAAAATTAATAAAAAAAGAAGAAGAGCCGATCACTACATTTATTGATAAAGTAAAACAACTTTATATCGAAAAGAATATTTCTACTATACTCGTATTGGGTGGAGTAGGTGACTATTTTGATGTATCAGACAAAGTGATTCAGATGATGAATTATGAACCTTTTGATGTAACTGAAAAAGCAAAAGATATAGTAGATATGTTTAAGGTGAAACGAATAATCGAGGATGAATCCTATTCATTTAATATTAGAGAACGTATTCCAAAATCAGAAAGCATTAAGCCAAAAAATAAAAATGGAAAGTTTCGTATTTATGCTAAAAATATACACTGTATACAGTTTGGGAAATATGATATAGATCTTAATGATTTAGAACAGATTTTTGAATTGTCACAAACAAAAGCTTTGGGGTATGCACTTGAATATTCTAGAAAATATATGGATGGGATAAAAACAATTCGAGAAGTCGTAGAAAAAGTAATGGATGATATTGAAGAAAATGGAATTGATGTTATCAATAAAAGAATTTCAGGAGATTTTTCTTGCTTCCGTGGGTTGGAGTTAGCTTTCACTATGAATAGGCTTAGAAGTTTTGATGTTTCTCAGAAGGGTAGCAAATACTCGTAGATAATAAATTTTTTAAGCCAGTTAAACTTGAATATTTACCTAAATTATTCTAGCTGACCTTTGCGTCGATATTTTTCTTTATATTTATTGTAAAGCATTTTTTGACGATCGCTGAGATCAACTTCTCGACCCATTATATATGCTTTAATTGGATTGGTTGTTATCTTTAAAGGTGAATCATTAGAAATAAAAAAAGTTGCATCTTTTCCTGGTTCAAGGGAACCAACTCTCTTATCAATACCTAAAATTTCTGCCGTAGATAAAGTAATAGCACGTAATGCTTCTTCTTTAGATAATCCCCATGTAGCAGCCCGCATAGCCTCATTTGGAAGAGTGCGGACATGCCCGTTAAATGGGTATCCTTGATCTGTAGATAAACAGAATTTAACTCCTTTTTGCAGAAGTAGTGCTGGTGTTTTATATGGGATATGGATTGGTTCAAATCTTCTGCGCGGGATAGTTTGCACATGCTGTAATATGATGGGTACATTATGCTTAACTAATAATTCTGATACTCTCCATGCATCACGTCCACCTGATATAATAATTTTAAGATCATGTTTTTCTGCCCACATTACCGCAGCTTCTATTTGACGAATATCTTCTGCGCGAATAATAATTTTTTTCTGATTTACAAAATAAGGGATTAATGATTCCAGTCTCAGATCTGCATGTTGTTTATGCTCTGATTTTCGTTCTTTTTGGCTAGTTCGGATATGATATGCTTTGGTATCTCGAATTAGTAGATCGATTTTTCTTAAGAGTTTTTGGTAAACTTCACGTTGTTGTTTTTCTTTCTTTTTTAAATTCTTGCTAAAATTTAGACGCATATTAGGCCAGTTAATGTGTAACGCTGTAGGATGGTTTAAAGTTGCATCTTCCCAGGTCCATCCATCCATCATCATAGAGGATGATTGTCCTGCTATCAAACCACTAAGGGGAACAGAATTTGCAATTAAAACACCATTAGATCTTGTTACAGGTATTAATTCTGAATCAGGATTGTAGCTAACGTTTGCTCTTACATTGGGGTTGATCTCACCAACTTCAGAATGATCACGTGTTTGCTTTACAGCACCTATTTCTACGAGTCCGATCTGTGTCAAGGGAGCGATATATCCTGGAACCACATGTTTTTCAAAGATATCATATACGTCCGTATCAGGACTGGGTTGGATATTCTCACCAATACTAACAATTTTACCATTGGCAAAAAGTAAATCGTGCCCTTCTAGGATACCCCCAGAAACCGTGTGTAGAATACCGCCTCGAAGAAGTATAGGTCTTTTTTGATCTAAACCAGGAATCTGATCATTACTTAAGCAGAAAGAAATAAGAAAAAAGAATATTAATTTTTTCATTAATGTCTTTGCATTCCAAATCTTATATGGTCATACTGATCGCATCTGTGCCGATCAATATTGGGTGTTGCTCCATTTGGTTTCATCTCTTTTCCTCCTGACGATACATTAGATGACAGTATTTTTTGAATAAGATCTTTTCTGATTTGGTCATCGCGTTTTTCCAAATCTTTATTCTCATCTTTTGACCAATAGCGAATTCCATCAATCCAAGTTGATTCAACTTGGGAATAAATTGATAGAGGTGGCCCATCCCATATTACAATATCAGCATCTTTACCTTCATCTAATGATCCTATCCATTGGTCTATCTTTAGCTGTTTTGCAGGGTTTATAGTTACTAGTTTTAAAGCATCTTCTTCAGAAAGACCGCCATATTTTATTGCTTTAGCAGCTTCAGTATTTAATCTTCTAGCCAATTCTGCATCATCGGAGTTGAAGGATACATTTACTCCATTTCTTGTCATAAGAGTACCATTATAGGGTATGGCATCAATAACCTCATATTTATATTGCCACCAATCAGAAAACGTAGATGCTCCTGCACCATGCTCAGCAATGCGGTCTGCTATTTTATATCCTTCTAATACATGCTGAAAACTGGCTATAGTAAAACCAAATTCCTCAGCAATTCGGGTAAGCATCAATATTTCATCCTGACGGTAGGAATGGCAATGAACTAGGCGAGCACCATTTAATATCTCCGAAAGAGCTTCTAATTCAAGATCTCTTCTTGGCGGAATTTTTACACGCTGTATTTTTGCATTCTTTCTATAGGTATCCCATTTGTGATCGTAGTCTTGAGCAGCTCTAAATGCATCTCTTATTACCTGCTCTACTCCCATGCGAGTTTGAGGATATCGGTCAGTACCTTTCCAGTTAGCTTGCTTTACATTTTCACCAAGAGCAAATTTAATTCCTTGTGGTGCTTTTTTGAATAGTAATTCATTTGGTCCTAGTCCCCAACGCAGTTTAATAACGGCATTTTGTCCTCCAATAGTATTGGCTGATCCATGAAGAATATTGGCACAGGTTAGACCACCGCCAAGTTGTCTATAAATATTTATATCATCAGCATTTAAAACATCACGGATTCGTACTTCCGCTGTCACTGATTGTGCTCCCTCATTAATAGAAGAAGCAGCTGAATGACTGTGGCAATCAATAAGCCCTGGAGTTATATGTTTTCCTTCGGCATTGATGACCATTGCACTTCCTCTGGGTACTGAAATATCAGGCGCTACCTTATCAATCTTACCATCGACGAATAAAATATCCCAATCTTCTAGAATACCTTTTGGACCACAAGTCCATAAAGTTGCATCACTAAAAAGAACCGCATTTGGGACTGTCCGTTTTCCCAGTATTCCATAAGCCCCTTCTGGATAATGAACTTTAAGATCACTTCTGGTTTCTTTAGTGGGCTTTGCTGATAAAGTTGCTTTCAATCTTTGTGCAGTAAAAGGAATAGTTAAATTGATTCCATCGTTAGCATTACCGGAAAATTTATCTTTAGTAATTATGGCATTAAAAGAAATACTACCTTCCAATCCAAAAGGTGTACCTTTAGAAGTGAATGATAATTTTTTTTCAAATATTTTTAAATCTTGTAGTAAATATTTTTTGTTATCTATTTGTATTGTCCCTAAAAGATTAGCATTAATTTTTTTAGGTGGATAAGAATATGCCAAAGGGTCTTTATCTAATGATGGAGTAGTAAATTCTAAATCATATTTATTCTTGCCAATTGAAAGGTTCCATTTCCCTTTTAAACTATAGGAGTGTTTTGTAGCAACAAAATATTCATTACCCTCAATCCAAACAGAAGTAACCCTTGATTTTGGATTAAAATAATTTCCATCTACGATAACTAGATTTGCCATATATCCAGACTGTATTTTGCCCAGAGTTTTTTCTACACCCATAGCTTCCGCGGGATAGGTAGTAAGTGCAGCTAAAGCCACATCTTCTGAAAATCCTCTTTCTATAATTCTTTGCAGATTGATTCTGAAATGGGATTTATTTTTTAGTCTGTTTGTTGAAAAACTAAAAAAGAGCCCTTTATCCTGTATTTTTGAAATGTTATCAGGAGCAAGATCCCAGTGTTTTAATTGCTCAGTATCATATTGCAATGCTATAAAGGGGTCAGAAACCTGCGGTTTGGCGGGGAAATCCAAAGGAAGAATGATGAAAGGTTTGTGTTTTTCTATCTCATTAAGCCGACGATATTCAAATCCACTACCCAGGATCCAGGGATTTAAGTTGAATTCATCAGAGATATTTAATGCTCTGATAGCTTCATGTTCATCTTTAGTCATAAATAGCATTGGCAATCGATTAGAACGAAATTTTTCTAAAGCTTCTAGGGAAGAATTATATTTTATCGGTTCGTTCTCAGCTGGAAATTTATTTGCGATAATTCTTGCATTTTCATACCATTCACAATCGATAATTGTTTGACGAATAAGAGCAATAGTTCCTAGCAGTGAGTTTGGATATTCCCGATCACTCCATCTGCTTGCTTTAAATTCAATAATTTGAGCCACAGATTCAGAAATAGATATAGGGTTTTTTGATAAAATTACAAGATCAGATTGACCTTTTATGATTCCTTTTTCGGGGACAACATGTGCTGCAGTTATACCTACTGAATAAAGGGCCTGAAGGTCCTTTTCTTTAATTTTAAAATCATCAATTGCTTTGTAATCGGCTCTAATTTTTGAATTCCAATGCTGGTTAGTACTAATTATTTTTTCATCTTGTTTTACTTTGAGCCAGCTATCAATAAATCCTGCGTAGACATGAGCACCTTCCAGGTCAATTTCATAAGCATCTAAGGGAACTTTTATATAACGTCCCACCTTGTCTATTTTCCCTTCACGGATAATAATTGTACCATCCTTTATAAAGTCTCCAGGTTCCGTATGGATCATACCATGGGTAAGAGCCCATACCCGTGGTTTATTGATATGGATGCCATTAACTGGATTAATCTGGGCTAGGAGAACCTGCATTAAAAATAAAAGTATGAATAAGTTGTATTTCAAAAACTATGACCTCTTAATTAGATTTTCTCAATAAAGGAAATTACAGAATTAAAGTTATCTTTTTTACTATGTGAAATATGAAATAATTCAAAATTTTCTACCCAGTGATTATTATAAATGCTCTTTTTATTAATTATTTTCTTCTTAAAATATATCCTAATAAATAGATAGGGTGGAAATTAAGATAATTTAAATTTCTACCAAGATTTGAATTATTTAAAACATTTTCAGATTTTAGATCTTATTTATGAAATTCAAGGTTGTTTACACGTTTTTTTTTCAAGTATTTTAAAGGGATGTTCATTAGAATCATTATTTATAGTTTATGCTTTTTTACGTGTGCGACTCCTCCTGCTCCCAAAATGAGTCCTGTTATAGAGCAAGATGTAAAAAATAAAACAATTAAAAAATCTAGCCAATATCAATCATCGCTAATCCCTATTGTAATGCCTCCCACTAAAAAATCTAGACCGGATCTTGTAAAAGAAACAGTATATTCAAGAGGATATTTAAGTGGTTATGATATATGGGAATTCCTCAGAGAAGATCCAGCAGAGAAAGATGTTCTTGAAACAATTGGTTTGCCTGACTCTGTGTGGCTTGATTATGAGTACCGTACAAAATTTTTATATTATTTTATTTCTGAAATGCAAGATTATAATATTATTGAAATCAGTACAAAGTCAGATAGTGTCTCTGGATTTGAATGGGACTAGATTATGATAAAGTATATTGCGTTACTTATCATTTTTTTTTCCGTTTTAATTCATAAAACATATTACAAAAATGCTAATTATATTCATGAGCAGGCTTTTGTCGCTGATACTCATAATGATATTTTATTACGATCTATGATGGGACGTGACATTCTTACTAATCTTCCAGAAAGTCATTCAGACCTTTATAAATTCAAAAATGGAGGAGTTGACCTTCAGGTATTTTCAATCTGGGTATCACCTAGTAAAAACAATCAGGAAGGATATTATAATTATGCAAATGCCATGATTACCCAGCTTGAATATCTATGTTCCCGTGTACCAGAGCAATGGGCGATCCCACTTGATTATCAAGACATTATTTATAATGACCAACATAACATATTATCCTGTATGATCGGTGTTGAAGGAGGCCATGTAATTGAAAATGATTTATCAAAACTGGATACATTATACTATAGAGGTATGCGTTATCTTGGACTGACATGGAATAATTCCACAGAATGGGCAACTTCTGCTAAAGATGAGATAGAAAAAGGTGAAAGTCTTATGTTTAAGGGTTTAACAAATTTTGGGCAGGAAGTTATTCGAAGGTGTAATAAATTAGGTGTAATGATTGATATTAGCCATGCTGGGGAACAGACCTTTTGGGATGTATTGGATATCACTACAAAACCTATTATTGCTTCACATTCATCAGTATATACAATATGCCCTCATTTTCGAAATTTAAAAGATGAACAATTATTAGCATTGAAAAAAAATAACGGAGTAGTTTTTGTTAATTTTTATCCGGCGTATATTGATTCAAACTATTCTAGAAAAGGGGAAAAAATTCGCCAAAAATTTCAACCTAAGCTGGATTCTCTCTCAGGAATATATGAGCCTGATAGTGATGAATTATGGTATGCAGAAAATACTTTGTTAGAACCATATTTGATGGATATAGTACCAGATTTAAACAATGTAATTAATCATATTGATTACATTGTAGAATTGATTGGTATAGACCATGTGGGGATTGGTGCAGATTGGGATGGTGTTGAAATTCTTCCTAAAGGAATAGAAGACATTTCAAAACTTCCCAATTTAACAAAAAATCTTCTTGAAAGAGGTTATAATCAAATAGAAATTAGAAAAATACTAGGCGGGAATTTTAAACGTGTATTTAAGGAAGTAGCCAATTATTAATATAATTAATTTTAAAGGAAAAATAAAAAGAATAGAAGGATGAATTTATTTGATAGAAAAAAAGACTATGCATTAAAGCTTTTAGCGTTTAGTGATGAAAAATTATTTAAAAGCTTGGATGAAAATATCCAAAATTATATTGCCCATTTTGGTGCCAAGAATATTCTTACCTATCAGGAATTAAGACAAGTCTCTGAGATAGCAATAGATTTAAAAATGTGGGGTCATAATTCCATTATTAATATATTAGATAGACTGGAATCTAAATATACTTTAGGAAAGAAAAATTCAAAAAAATATATTTTAAAAGAATTACAGGATTACTGGAATAATCTAAAAATAAATCCAACTGATTATGATAAAAAACCTGCCAAAGTCAAAAGTGTTGATCGTAAAGTTGAATATAATAAACAAAAAAATGAAGTACTTGGTAAGTGCCCAGTAGCTTCAGAGAAAACAGTTTGTTGTAATTTAATTACTATAGATGCCATTCAGGGTTGCAGTCTTGGATGCAGTTACTGTAGTATACAGACATTTTATCAAAATGGTAAAATTGCAGTTGACTCTAATTTGGAGGAAAAACTCAGAAAAATAGAGTTAGATCCTCAAAAAAATTACCACATTGGTTCTGGTCAGTCTTCAGATTCGCTGGCTTTGGGTAATAGTGGAGGTGTACTGGACGCACAATTAAAATTTGCCAGGAGAAATTCTAATATTATTCTGGAGTTTAAAACAAAATCAAAAAAAATAGATTATCTGCTTTCGCAGAAACTTCCATCAAATATTTTTGTCACTTGGTCCTTAAATCCACAAGTTGTTATCGACCATGAAGAGCATTTTACTGCTTCTTTGAATCAGCGATTAGAAGCAGCAAGAAAAATTGCCGATAAAGGAACAATCGTAGGGTTCCATTTTCATCCTATTGTATACTATGATGGATGGGAAGATGGTTATCAAATGCTAGTAAAACAGGTTATGGATAATTTTTCCATTGAAGAAATCGGTATGATTTCTATGGGTACTCTTACATTTATTAAGCCAGCAATTAATAATTTACGAAAGCTTGGTATCCCCAGCAAAGTATTGCAGATGCCTATGTCTGATGCTTCTGGAAAAGTATCGTATCCTTTTGAAACTAAGAAAAAGATATTTAGTCAAGTTTATAATGCATTTAGCTTATGGCATAATGACGTGTTTTTTTATTTTTGTATGGAAGAGCAAAAATTATGGCAATCAGTTATGGGTAGATGCTACCAATCTAATGAAGAGTTTGAAAAATCCTTGTTCAGGAGTGTGTTTGATAAAATGAAGTAAGTCATTTTATTTTATGATAATATCATAAATTTATAAGTTCAGACTTCAAAAATGATGCAGAAATTCAAATTAGCACCTTCCATCCTATCCGCTGATTTTTCAGATTTAAAAACAGCTTTGGAACAATGTGATAAAGGTGGGGCAGATTGGATTCATATAGATGTAATGGATAATCAGTTTGTTCCAAATTTAACTATTGGACCTACAGTTGTTAAATCCATAAGACCAAAAACAAAAAAATTTATAGATGTGCATATGATGGTTGTTAATCCTGAAAAACTGGTAGAACCATTTGCTAAGGCAGGGGCAGATAATATAACCTTTCATATAGAAGCTACTGATGATCCCGAAGGAATTATTGCATTTATTAAATCCTGTGGTTGTAAAGCAGGAATTTCTATTAAACCGAAAACTCCTCTTTCAGATATTTATCCAATATTAGATAAGGTAGATGTAATTCTTGTTATGACTGTAGAGCCTGGTTTTGGTGGGCAGAGCTATTTACCAGGTTCAAATGAAAGAATATCTCACATTAACCAGTATTTAAAAGAAAATTTTCTGGATAGAGTTTTGATTGAGGTAGATGGAGGTATTAAACTACATAATTTTAATTCAGTTCTTGAAGCTGGGGCAGATATAATAGTAGCAGGATCTGAAATATTTAGAGCAGATGATCCTATCGAGAAGATCAAGGATTTTTATTTAGCAGTTAACTAATTGAATAAAATGAATTATAAAAAATTAGAAAAATTTTCTACCTGGGATAAAGAATATCAAGATTGGTATTCGGTATCTGTGATAAAAGGTTTAATAATGGATACAGTAAGAAATGCAAATTCTGGCCATACAGGAGGACCGATGTCTTCGGCTGATTTTGCTTATATCTTATTCAAATATTATCTGAAATTTGATCCCAAAAATGAAAACTGGTTTAACAGGGACCGATTTATTTTATCTGCAGGTCATGAATCAGCATTAGTTTATGTATTGCTACATTTAATTGAATGGTTAACTCTAGATGATTTGAAACATTTTCGTCAATTGAACAGTAAAACTCCTGGTCATCCAGAAGTGGATATTCCTGGTGTAGAATGTACAACAGGACCTCTTGGTCAAGGATTTTCAATGGGTGTTGGTATGGCTGTCGCCGAATCATTTTTAAGGAATAAATTTAAAGATATGTCGATTGATACAAAAGGGCTGGTCGAACATTTTACATATATTTTGGCAAGTGATGGTGATATGCAGGAACCAGTCACTTTAGGATCTGCAGCACTTGCTGGACATCTAGGATTATCAAAATTAATTGTTTATTATGATTCAAATATGATTCAGATTTCTGGGAAGGTAAATCGTGCTGATTCTACAAATTATGCAACTGTTTTTAGTGGTTTTAATTGGCATGTACAGGAAATTGATGGGCATGACCACAAATCAATTCATTCTGCTATTCAAAAAGCACATTCTGTTAGAAAACCTAGTATAATTATTGGTAAAACCATTATAGCAAAGGGTAGTTTTGGGATGGAAGGGAATCATAATACCCACGGTGCACCACTGCCTCTAAATGAAATTAATGCTACAAAAGAAAAATTAGGATTATCCTTAGAACCATTTGAATTACCAAAAGAGGTAAAAGATAATTTTCAATTACGATTTAATGATTTGCATAAAAATGTATCCCGTTGGAAGAGACATTTAGATAATTGTCTTGAGAATCAAGATATAAATGAATTTTGGTCAATTGCTGTTGAAGATAATTTGCCAAAATTTAATTACCCTAAATTCGAATCTGGAATTTCATTGGCAACCAGAAAAGCATTTGGTATGACCTTAGATTGTTTTGCATTACAGTTACCTAATATAATTGGTGGATCAGCTGATCTTGAACCATCAAACTATACTGGTAATTTTGCTGAAAATTATTCTGATTTTCAAAAAGATAATAAGTTAGGTAGAAATATTGCCTTTGGTGTAAGAGAATTTCCGATGGCAGCAATGATGAATGGTATGGCACTCCATGGCGGTGTTATTCCATTTGGCGGGACCTTTCTTGTCTTTTCAGATTATGAGAGACCAGCTTTACGTTTGGCAGCAATCCAGAGCATAAGAGTCATCCATGAATTCACTCATGATTCATTTTTTGTTGGAGAAGACGGTCCTACTCATCAACCGGTAGAGCACGCAATGGCGCTTCGAGCCATCCCCGAATTCTATGTATTTCGACCTGGTGATGCTAAAGAAACCGCTTTTTGTTTTGCAAAGGCACTTCAATTAAAAAAGTCTCCGTCAGCTTTACTTTTAACTAGACAGGGCGTACCAGTTTCGGAAAAATCTTTTGATAAACTCAAATCGGGTATTGATAAAGGTGGTTATATATATAAGGATTGTAAGAATAAACCAGATTTGGTATTAATTGCTACAGGTTCTGAACTATCACTTGCAGTTGAAACTTCAAAAAGAATGACTGATAAAAGTATTCGTATTGTAAGTTTACCATGCTGGGAATTATTTTTTGAACAATCTATTGAATATAGAAGTCATGTTATTCCAGATAGAGGTTGTATGAAAATTTCTATTGAAGCTGGAATTACTTTTGGATGGGAACGCATTGTCGGACCCGCTGGGTTATCCATTGGTCTAGATCGTTATGGAGCTTCAGCCCCTAATAAAGATTTAGCAGAAAAATTTGGTTTCACTCCAGAAAAAGTAGAGAATAAAATTAGGAAGCATTTAAAACAATTACTTTGATTTTATGAATATTCATCTTGCAACTGACCATGCTGGTCTTGAATTAAAAAATAATATTAAAGAATATCTAATAGGAAAAGGTTATAGTATTACTGACCATGGCGCTCACGAATATGATGCAGATGATGACTATCCTGATTTTATTTTTCCTTGTGCTATTGCAGTGGCTGCTGATCCGAACAGAAGTCGTGGGATTATTTTAGGTGGATCTGGTCAAGGAGAAGCTATGGCTGCGAATCGTATTAAAGGTGTTCGAGCAGCAGTTTTCTATGGTTCTGAACCAGAGATTGTCCGTTTATCTAGAGAACACAATAATGCGAATATTTTGTCCCTGGGTGCACGCTTTATTTCCAAGGAAGAAATTTATAAGGTAATTAAAAACTGGTTAGCTGAACCTTTCGAAGGAGGTCGACATCAGAGAAGAATTGATAAATTAGATGGAAAAGAATAATGTCTTAAAAAAACTAGTTTATATGTTCAGGAATATTAAAATCTACTGAACCATCTAATAAACTATTTAGCGTATCAAGTATTTCGACTTGGTTAATATCGTATTCTTTTAGTGCTTCACCAAAATTATGGCTGTCTGTTATTGAACACGATGTACAGGCACCAAGGTGAAACATTGCAAGTACATTTTTTGCATCTGGATGTTTAGCCAATACTTCTCCAACACTCATATTTGTATTAAATCTTTTTTTTTTGACAGAATCTATAGATAAGATCTCAGTTTTTAATTCTTTTACTGATTGGTTGATATATTTTCTTAAATCTACGATTTCTTTTTCAGTTTTCATTAGAGAATCTCGTAGGGATAAGATAAATTTATAGGAAACTGTAGAAAAAAATATAGCAAAAAGGGATATTACCAGGATTACTATTTCCATAGTTAATTTGCCAGAAACTCTTCTAGCCGTTTTTCTAGATTTATTGGATTGATATCTTCACCTTCATTTAATCTATCGATAATTTGCTGTATTTCTTTCATTGCTCTTTCCTTTTTTAGAGTCAAAATAAAGCCATCAAAAAAGTGATCTCCCTTCATAGCTTTGTCTATTTCTCTATCTCTATTATGATCATCAAGTTCTGAAAAATAAACTACTCTGTATTCATCTGTATAGTCATTAGCCTTATAGATCTCGAACATTATTTTATCTTTGAAGCTATTTATGCCACCTGCCATAATAAATAATAGTTATAGTCTAATAAATCTAATTTTTGTCAGGAGATAATACAGCATTCTGGCCGATTGATGCACCACCACCTGATTGTACAGGCATTTTATAATCTTCAACCATTACCTTTTTTTCTAATTCCAGACGATATTCTTTTAGCTTTTCTTCAACATCCGATTTTTTCTTTTCTTCAAAAAGCATGTCTTCACGATATCTGGTTAAGAAATAGTGGATTGTTTCAACACGAATTTTAATTGACCCTGATGGTTTATTTTCATCTAGATCTTTAAAATTAAAGTAGGGCGTACCTGAATTTTCCACAATTTCTTCTATAACCGCATATATAGGAGCATCATGTCCACATTTAAAATTAGATAGCTCAAGTGCGATAAGATTTGGATGTCTTGCTGTGTATTTTGCACCCCAGACTTTCCTATTAGTGTTTTCACTATAAGAATTTTTCCATACATCACTTATATCCATAGCATCAGATATGACACCGTTTTTTATTTCATCAGAAAATAATTTATCAAGTGTCTCTTTATCAAGAGGTAAGCTTTCCTGCGTGAAAACTGGATAACCAAGTTTTTGAAATTCCACCATAATTTCATGATTAATTCCTGGGTCATTATGATAGTTTCGGCCCAGTAAAACTATTCCAAACCGTTTCTTCTCTTCTAATTCGTCTATCACTTTTCTTGCACGTTCACGTATAGATTCATCATATTTTTTCTGTGCAGCATAACCAGCGTCTATGGCACGCAGATTTTCTTTCCATGAGAGCCCTAATATATCTTTAAACTCTTCAAACATTTGCTTTGCCAGAAGGCCTCTCTCAGCAACATTTACAAACGTATTAAGAAATTTTATACCTTTATCTGCAAATATGTCACTTTCTTTTGTGAACGCAGCTTTAACTGCTTCAGGCGTTGTCGTTATGGTTGGGCATGCCCTGCAGTCTTGCGTTTCAACTAAATCGGTTGGCATATTATCAATCATTGGGAAAAATATGATATCCAGTGGCTTTTTCTCGTGTTTTTCGTATAGAAGATTATGAACATGGGGTATCCCAAGCTTACTAGGGAAGCAAGGGTCTATAGATCCACGTTTCGCACCTTCTTTATAAAGTTTTTCATTAGTGAATTTTGAATAAACAAGGTTTTTAGCCTGTATGCCAAGACTTTCAAAATACCCACTAAATACAGGCGTAAGTGAATACATATTCAGTACTCTCGGCATACCTATCCTAATCTCTGAGCGAGCAGCCATCTTTGATGCACGCAATTTAGACTTAGAAGTAAACATTACCTTGGGCATGCTGTCTGCAATTAATTCCGGTTTAAAACTTTTGAAAACATCATTGGCAGATTCTTCAACCAAATTTGGGCTTGCATCTAATTTTGCATCTAGATCTTTTTTGATAACACGCATATCATTCACATCTTCAACCAAACCTTTTTCGCAGGAATTTCCCACAATTAATCTACGCGCACCTGTTTCTAAAGGAACTTTAGACTTAAACTTTTTGGGCTCAGGTTTTGCTTCGACCACATCTTTTTCAGGCTCATTACTTGCCTTTACATCAATAAATGTCCGAAGACACTTATTCTTGCAGAAATAGCAACGTGTATCTTCATTTGTGGTAGACTTATAGGTAATGTCTTTTACCTTATCCAAACCAATAAATGTAGATTCTCTTCCATTATTCCATAGACGACCTGCTTCAATTCCTGCTCCAATAGCACCACTTTCACCACAATGATCATGTACGATCACATTTGGTTTTTGTCCTTTACCATGGTACCTGGACTCAATAAAATCTACCTGCGCTTTTACAGCGGCCAGATTATGCTGAGTTCCACCCTGTAGAATAAATTTAGTACCAAGTTTTGATAGGTTTGGGATCTGGGAGACATACAACCAAATATTTTTGGGCAATACATTAGCTAAGCCTGCCATGATTTCTTCTTTTTTCCAACCCTGTCGTTGAAAATCTACAATATCTGACTGCATGAAAACGGCGCATCCATAACCAAACTCAGGCATCGATTCAGCTCCGAATGCGGTATCTGCATAATCTTCCACCTGAACACCAAAATCATTAGCTGTACTTTGGAGAAAATAACCATTGCCAGCTGAGCACTGAGTATTTAACTTAAAATCTTTTACTTTTCCATTATTAAGAATCATAATTTTGATATCTTGACCACCTACGTCACAGATCACATCCACGTCATCATAGAAATGGAGGGCTGATTCTGTATGAGCAACAGTTTCAACAATAGCAGCATCAGCGCCAAGCACATCTTTGAGAACATCCTTTGCATAACCTGTTGTTCCAATACCAAGAATCTCTAATTTTGCACCTTGTAGCTCAACCTGTTCTTTAAGCTTCTCCATAATTTCTTTTGTATCTTCTATTGGGTTACCCTTAGAAAGTTGATAGGCTTTAACAAGAATATTTTTATCTTTATCAAGCAGAACACCTTTTGTGGATGTGGAGCCTCCATCAAGCCCTACAAATCCCTGAACTAATTGTCCTTCATGAAAAGTTGCAGGTATAAATTTCTTTTTGGTGTATTTTTTTAGAAATGTATCCAATTCTTCTTGAGATTCTGTAAGGCCAAAACCAGTACCTTTTTTCTCTTCGAGTCTTCCAAAATTGATATAATGTTCTAAATTATTATACCCTGTGTAATAACCGACATCATCATCTTCATCATAGCCATATTCTACCGAACCTATCGCAGCAAAATATTGTGCATTATCAGGGACTTTAATCAATGATTTTGGATCAACACCTTCAGGAAGCGGAAATTCCCGTTCTTCCCAGACTAGTGGAATATTTTCTTCCCACGCTTCTCTCATTCCACGGATATAGCAGTTGGGACCTCCGAGAAGTAATACATGCGGCCTGAGAGTATGCCCTCTAGTAAGTACGGAAAGATTTTGCCCGATTATAGCCTCGAAAAGGCTTGCCATGAGTTCATCGTTCGGGATGCCTTGCTTCTGCAGACTATTAATATCTGTTTCAGCAAAAACACCACATTTCCCAGCTACATGGTGCAATTTTATCCCAGTATAACCTTGATCGCAGAGCTCATCAGAAGGGATACGTAGTTTTGCATTAATCTTATCAATGACAGCTCCCGTTCCTCCAGCACACTTATCATTCATACTTGGTATTTTCTTTTTTCGGCCTGTCTCAGGGTCTTCTTTAAAAACGATGATTTTAGCGTCTTGGCCACCTAATTCGATCACCGACCCAGCTTCTGGGTACAATTTTTCTACTGCTAGGCAAACAGCATTAACCTCTTGAACAAACTTTGCGCCAATATGTCTACCAACATTTTTACCACCGCTGCCAGTAATAAAAGCTCGAGTGTTTTCAGCATTTACTTCAGGAACTTCATTTTCAATACGTTTAAGGAATTCTAAGACTTTTTCTGGTTGCTTCGTTTCATGACGCTGATAATCTTGCCAAAGTATATCATCGTTTTTTGAGTCTACAACCACCATCTTAACAGTGGTAGATCCTACATCCATTCCTAAAAAGTATCGTCTTTCAGTATTATTTGTATCCATAATCTGGCCTTATAATTATTTGGGTTATGCGGTCGCTATCTTACCATCCATTAGTTTTGAAACATGCAAAACAAAATTAGAAGCTGTCCCTATAATACCTTCAGTATGAGGCACTTTGTACATTGGCCTCTGAAGCTCTGGATGTTTTGCTACATAGGATTTTAGATCATCTAGCGACTTACCTGTTTTTTCTAGAGCCATTTTAAATTCTTCCTTGGCTTTAACACGTGCACTACCTAGCGCCATTTGAACTCTACTGTGAGCATTAACTTCGCCTTCTCCAGATGTTTCAATTGGAAGGTAAATCATATCCTTATACTGCTCAACCACCGCTGCCTGTGCGCCATCAGATTGTGAGCTTGGCATGCAGCCAAAAGGCTTCAGACTTAAGACCATATGTGCCAGGTTTTTATTTGTATAGTATATGTTTTTTGCTACTTCAAGATGACCTTCTCCTCCTCCAGAAGATTGATTGTAGTGAGGATGACCTAACCTTGATAATTCATATTGATCAATTAGCTCATGAAGCGTACCACCTAATGCGCTCTGAAAACGTTTGTATTCTCTATTGAATATTTTTTCAGCAATGCTCATTGTTGCACGCTTTTTCAAATAGTTTAATTCAATTGACAATTTTTTATCAAGCCTCCAAGACGGAATATCAAATTCTCCTTCTCCAACAGCCTTACGGTTTTTTATATTATTCTTGTATTGCCACATTATATAAGCAATCCAGGTCCCTACGGGTTCAACGAGAACTTCTGCATTTTCACCTTCCAGGAAACGAAACATATTGAAGTTACCATCTCCTTCAGTAAGTTGCGCCCAGAATTCACCTGTGATTTTTACAACAGGCTTAACACGGAATCTGTCAATCTCAATATTATTAAAGTTGTCTCGTACTTGATTAAGCCCATCTGTATAATCTTTACCAAATAATTGATCAGCAAATTTCCCAATATAGTTAGCAGTGCCATCTAATTTAACCATAGAAAGAATCCTCTTTAATACCCCTTCTGTCTCATAACGGCTTTTATCACGCATAACATCATGCATAAAGTCAAGGTTTTGTTGCATAACTTTATCTGTTTTTCCAGGAGTGACTTCAAAAGGTCTTATTTGATAGCCAAGACCATTAAACATATCACCCATATTAAAAGCATTAAGAACGGCTAATGAAAAGTCCATATTCATTTCAAGTCCAGCTTCCATTTCAGCTTGATTCAAGCCTCCTGTTTGTTGAAATAAGATTACTCTAAATCCATCAAAGCCAGAATTACGTAGAGCAAGTCGATATTCAGCTTCATACATTCCAAATCTACATGGACCGCATGCACCCGCAGTGACAAAAACATGTTTTTCAATAATATCTTCCTTTGTCATCCCATTTTTTTCTAGTCCTTGGAGGTACTGTACAAGATTACCAACAGTGAAATAGGTCGGGTTACATTGACCATTATTTCCGTATTCTTTTCCTAACTGAAAAGATTCAACATCTGGTGTGGGAATAGCTTTTGTTTTATATCCCAAACCTCTAAAAGCGCCTTCTATGAGATGTTCATGACCCCAGGTCAAACCCCCAAACAAAAGTGTGGTATTTCCGCGCTGATCAGCTGTAAATAAATTTTCAGTAGGTGCAGAGAAATGTTGAATATTGCTTGAAGTAATACCTGCTTCTTTTTCCAGACGGATTCTTTCCTTTTCCATTTGAATCTCAATGTATTTATCAACATCAGGATTAGCGGTATTATTATTTTCTAAATTTTTTATGTCTTTTATTTTATCATTAGACGCAGTACTCTGTTGTAAAGACATTATGAACCCTCCTTTAAAATATGCTCAAAAGTTTCTTTAATCTATTATATAATCTACTCTATGCAGACCGATGATTTTAATATAATTTAATTTCTTAGAAAAGAATTTATTGAATCTTTTACAGAAAAATTATTTTCAATTTCCATTCGAAAGGTATTATGTAAATAGTTTCCAGTATCATCAACATGGTACAATTTTTTAAATTCATTTTTTCTATCTACTATTTCTTTTAATGCATCAATTAGTTTATCAACATCAGTTTGATTGTTATAGATTCCAAAAGATGTCCTGACCATTCCAGCTATCAATTTGTATTTTGACTCTAATTCATTGTCTGACATATGTGTAGCTGCTTCTAATAAATCATCAAGAATAAGTTCTTTGACATAAGGATGTGCGCAGAAACACTCATTTCTGACTGCAATATTGAAATAATCATTTAACACTGATGCAACTAAACCATGATCCATACCTTTTATATTAAATGATATAGATCCAGCACGCGAACATTTAGCAATATCTGTTTCACCATATATAACAAGATCTTGAATCGTTTTCATTCTTTCCATTGTGTTTTTTACTAAATGATCTTCTTCTTGGCATATAACATCCATACCTATTTTATCCATTACTTCAATTGCTGCTGCTAATGCAATAGCCCCAGGTATATTGGGGGTGCCTGCTTCTTCTCGATCGGGAAAATTTTCTTTGATTATGTATCTATCGACAAATACATCATCAACCATTCCTCCGCCAAGTTCTTTCGGCTCGATAGACTGCAAGATATCTTTTCGACAAACAACAACACCTGGGGATCCTGGCACATAGGTTTTATGACCAGAAAAAATAAAAGCGTCAATATATTTATCTGGGTTACTATGTCCAGACATTTTCACAGGCATATGGGCTGCAGTTTGTGCGCCATCAACCATAATGAGCGCTCCATATTTGTGCGCTAACTCAGCAATATCATAAATGGGATTAATAATTCCAGTTACATTACTAATTCCAGTAATCGAAACATAATTAACACGATCCTGAAATTTATACAGATTTTTTTCTAATGCTTCCATATCTAAAGATCCAGGTTGGCCTGAATCATGATTGTTTAGTGGTATATGAATTACTTTCCCGGCGTGTTTCCGATGAGGTAAATCATTAGAATGGTGTTCCATAATGGAAATCAACACAACGTCTTTTTCTTTTCTATAGCCTTTTAAAACCCCTGCTAGTCGATTAATTCCTGAAGTTGTACCGCTTCCTGTGAAAAAACAAGTATATCTACTTGGATCTGCTCCGACAAAAGATAATATTCGTTCATGAGCCCATTTATATTGATTGGTAGTTATCTTAGCGGAGAAGTGTAGAATACTATGCGAATTGGCATAATGATCCAGAAATTCTTCTAAAATATCGTATGCTATACCCATCATCAATGTAGATGCTGTTGAATCTAAATAAACGCGAGGAGTTTTTCGGCCATCGGCTAGTTTATATACTGTATCGAGACCGATAAAATCATTCTTTATTTTTGTTAATAATGGATTCGTAGTTTGGATTATATCTTTCATTAGATAATTCTATAAAAAAACTAATTACTACTAATTCACTTGCCAACGAAATTTAGAATTCTTTGGTATTCCTGTTTTGTATTCATATTCCAAAATCTATTGTCATTGTTAAATAGAATCTTTTTTGATTCTAATTTTAACAATAATCTATACAAACTGTAATCATAAGTTTTAATTGCATTAAATAAATGTGCCAGAATTCGTTTATGATAGAATGCGCATGTCACTTGATACTTATTATTCGCGAAAGGAATAATAATATCCAAATTTTCATCTCTTTGGCACCAGAGATCATTAAATATATCAGCATTTGCAAGAGGAAGGTCACAGGACAGGAGCATTATCCAATCAGTTTTTGAATAATTTAAAGCTGTGAATAGTCCATTTATTGGAGCTTGAATCTTTAATTTATCTTGCAAAAATGGTTTATTATTGAGGTTAAGTGGTCTATTTTTACCAATTATGTAGCGGTATTCAAAGTTCCTACATGATTCCCAAATTCTGTCCAGGATTGTTTCCCCTTCAAGCATAACCTGCCATTTTGCATGACCAAACCTTTTACTTTCTCCTCCTATTAAAATGAATGCGGAAGCTTTTATAATATTTTTATTCATCACAAGGTAATTTTAGTTGCATTAAATATAGGAAAAGTTTTAGATATAGGAACTTGATTTTAGAGTCAACTTAAACTTTGGTAATAAATAGAGCAAAAAATATTCTATTAAAATAGTTGAAGGGTATAAAAAATTGGATCACAATACTTTTGATATTGAGCTTGATTGCCGCGGACTAAATTGTCCTTTGCCTATATTAAAAACAAAAAAAACTATGGATGGTATGGTTACAGGGCAAGTTTTAAAAATGCTATCTACAGATCCTGGATCTAAAAATGATTTGACTGCCTGGGCTGGTAAGACAGATAATGAAATTTTAATCTTGAAAAATGATGGAAAAGACTTTGTATTTTACATAAGGAAAGGATAGCTAAATTATCATCTTCATTATTCAATAACGATTAGTTTATCTACATTAATTGATTGGTTTATTTAAACTAATTCAACATTTATTCTTAATTTAAATTTTGATGATTGTTAGTACAAAATTTTCCTACAATTAATGCAGAGCATCATCAAAATAAAATCAAATTTGATACTTAAATCCTACACAGCAAAAGACCTTTTTGATTCTTTAACAGTTCAAGAAGATATGCTTGTACTTGATGTTAGAAATCAAAATGAATTTGATTTTTTTAGTATTGAAGGTCCATACAAAATCGATGTATTGAATCTTCCTTATTTTAATTTTATTGAACAGGAAGATATATCATTATCAAAGGTTCCGCGAGATAAACCTATCAAAATATTATGTTCGAAGGAAGGTTCTTCTCAATTCGTAGGCGAAATTTTGATCAATAATGGTTATAAAGATGTTTCATTTTTATCAGGAGGTATAAATAAATGGGGTAATCTGCTTATCCCTAAAAAGGTTAATCCAGTATCAGATTCTTATTCTCTTTATCAATTTATCAGGCCTGGAAAAGCATCATGTAATTATGGGATTATATATAATAATGAAATGGCTGTTTTTGACCCCAGTATAAATATTGAATTTTATACATCATTTGCAGCATCAAAAGGCGCAAAAATTGTCAGAATTTTTGAAACCCATTTACAGGCAGATTATCTAAGTGGCTCTAAGCGGATCTCAGATCAAACGGGATCAGAAATTTTTGCTCACAAAGGTGACTTCAAATATGCTTTATTTGAATACAAATGTATTAATGATAATGATGTTTATCATATAGGAGAAAATGGTCCTGAAATTCGAGTATTCCATTCACCAGGTCATACCCCAGGGAGTACATCATATATTGTAGATGAGAATTATTTGATCAGTGGAGATACAGTATTTATACTTTCTATAGGTAGACCAGATTTAGGATCAAAAACTAAAGAATGGTCGGTGATGCTATATGATACTTTAATAAATAAAATAAATTTTTTAGATAAAAATCTACATGTTTTACCAGGTCACTTTATGGATTGGAAAGAAGCGAATTCAGATTTTATATTTTCAGAAAAACTAGAAAAAATTATAAAAAACAATGCTCATTTATATAATATGGATTCACCAGAAAAATTTATCCAATATATTATGGATAATATGAGTAAAACACCTGCAGTTTATGATGAAATCCGAAAAATAAATATTGGTTTGCAAGATCTTGAAATTGAGAAATCAGATATTTTGGATTTAGGAAAGAATGAATGCTCAGTAGAAAGTTTTAGTGTAAATAAGAATTAATGTGAATTACGGATTTGTTATTGATAATAGAACTTGTATAGGTTGCCATGCCTGCACAGTAGCTTGTAAAAGTGAGTTCGATGTTCCTATAGGTGTGAATCGCACCCATGTGAAATATATTGAAAAAGGGGTATTCCCAAGTAACACCCGTGAATTTTCTGTACACCGCTGTAATCATTGTGCAGATGCTCCTTGTGTGGAAATTTGTCCTACCACTGCACTTTATACCCGTGCAGATGGTATTGTAGATTTTGATAATGACCGGTGTATTGGTTGTAAATCTTGTATGCAGGCTTGTCCATATGATGCCTTATATATTGATCCAAACACTGGAACAGCTGCGAAATGTAATTACTGTGTCCATCGTATTGATGGTGGTTATGAACCAGCTTGTGTAATAGTTTGTCCTGTTGAAGCTATAGTTTCTGGTGATCTAGATGATCCCAATTCCAAGATTGCAAATCTTTTGGCAAATCAAGATACTATGGTTCGAAAACCAGAAAAATTAACTGAGCCAAATTTGTATTATGTAAATGGAACATCAGAAATGTTAGATGCGACTGCTACAGAACGAAATTTGAATTATCTCTGGTCAGAGCAATCGAAAGGTGTAGGCCATTTTGCTAAATATGCAAAAGATCGATTAGCTGAATCTGATAGCCAAAATTTACTTGTTCAATTTGCTATGGAAAATTCGGCTAAGTCTAACCAATCTATTGATCAAAGGGCTATCGATGATGTGGCAAATGAGATCCAGCAGGATATGGATCCGCAAGAAGTAAGGCGTGTGTATGATACTCCGATGAAGGGCGTTCTATGGGGATGGGAAGTTTCAGCTTATGTTTGGACTAAAGCTATTTCAACTGGCACCTTTCTTATGATGGCTATTTGGAATTTTATTTTTGGGAATATGGGTGCCGAATCTGAAATGAATGGAATTGTGATTTCCTTATTGTTTATTGGACTAACTGGTGGATTATTAATTAAAGACTTAGATCGTCCCGACCGATTTCTATATGTATTGTTTCGCCCACAATGGAAATCTTGGCTTGTTCGTGGAGCTTATATTATAACTATATTTGGGGTATTACTTACCTTAAAATTAGCAGGAAAATTTGTCTCAATTTCTACTGATTGGATTTGGGGAGTGGGTACTATATTTGCTGTCTTTGGTGCTATTTATACTGCGTTTCTATTTGCCCAGGCACGTGGGCGAGATCTTTGGCAGATGCCTATTCAGTCTGCGTTCCATATGTTGATACATTCGGCAATGGCGGGTGCAATTGTATTAATTTTTATTGCACCAGAAACAATTCATTTTATGTCCAGTATTTTATTATTTGGAATCTTATTTAATTTAACTATGATTGCAAAAGAGATATTGATGCACAATAATACAAAGGATACAAAAGAAGCCATACGAATGATGACAAAAGGATACTATTCAAAATATTTATGGCTGGGAATATTTTCTGGGAATATTATGCCTATAATTCTTTTGATAACTGGTTATCCAATTGTTTCCGGTTTATTGGTTCTTTCAGGAATTTATCTTACTGAATACGTACGTATCCGTGTACCGCAAATGATACCCTTAAGTTAATGAAGCGTAGCTGGATAGAGACATTTTCAGAGTCTATAGGTCTTATCCCTAAAATATCTGCTCGTCCTGATTGGTCTGAAGATTATGTTATGGAAGGTCCACGAGATCTATATAAATATCCAGATCCAAGTCAATGGGATGATTTTATTGAGTTAGATCCGCTAGACTGGCCTCAGAAAAAAGAGCGCCATTATTCCATTGTCCCCACCACATGTTTTAACTGCGAGTCAGCTTGTGGTTTATTGGCATATATCGATAAAGAATCAAATAAAGTAAGAAAATTTGAAGGGAACCCTCATCATCCTGGTAGTCGTGGGAGGAACTGCGCAAAAGGCCCTGCTACCATAAATCAGATTAACGATACAGAACGAATTTTATATCCATTGAAGCGAGTTGGTGAAAGAGGTGAAGGGAAATGGGAACGTATATCTTGGAATCAGGCATTAGAAGAGATCTCAGGGAATATTGCGAAATCTATCAAGAAAAGAAAGGATGGTGTGGTTTATCATGTCGGACGTCCTGGACATGAAGGATACGCAGAAAGAGTATTAAAAGCATGGGGTGTAGATGGTCATAATTCACATACAAATATTTGTTCCGCTGGAGCTCGCACTGGATATGCTTTATGGCATAAATATGATCGCCCAAGTCCTGATCACACTAACGCGCAAGTAATTTTACTTGCTTCTTCTCACCTTGAGACTGGTCATTATTTCAATCCTCATGCACAACGAATTATGGAAGGTATGATGAAAGGTGCGAAGTTAATTGTTATGGATCCACGATTGTCAAATACAGCATCAATGGCTGATGAATGGATGCCAACCTATCCTGGTTCTGAGCCTGCGGTTTTTATGGCAATTGCTAAGATCATTTTAGAAGAAAAATTCTATGATGAGAACTTTGTAAAAAATTGGGTTAATTGGGATGAGTATCTTAAAAATCTCCATCCTGACGATCCAGTCGAATTTGATCAATTTCTTAGTAGATTAAGTGATGAGTGGATTCAATACACGCCAGAATTTGCGTCGATAGAAGCACAAATTGATGCGAATCAAATTGTCCGCGTCGCGCGATTAATCGGAAAAGCTGGGAGTAAATTATCTACCCATGTTTGGCGCGGACCATCTATAGGGAATCTAGGAGGGTGGCAGGTTGCCCGTACACTACATCTTTTGAATGTGCTCACTGGTTCCGTTGGCACAAAAGGTGGTACATCGCCAAGTGCATGGAATAAGTTTCATCCAGAATTCTTTAGTTCACCTCCTGGTCCAGATGCCTGGAATGAACTTATCTGGCCTAATGAGTATACTTTGTCACATTATGAAATGAGCCAGATTTTACCTCATTTAATTAAAGATGGTAGGGGATCCTTAGACGTTTATTTTACCCGGGTATTTAACCCTGTATGGACATATCCTGATGGATTCTCATGGATCGAAATGTTATCCGACACTGAAAAAGTGGGTTGTCATATTGCTCTAACACCAACTTGGAATGAGACCGCATTTTTTGCCGATTATGTTTTACCAATGGGACATGCTTCGGAGAGACATGATATCAATTCATACGAAACTCAAGCTGGTGTTTGGATTGCTTATAGACAGCCGGTTTTAAGAGAAAAAGCTCGCAGAGATGGTAAAAAAGTTGATTTTACCTATGAAGTGAATCCTGGGGAAGTATGGGAAGAAGACGAATTTTGGATTGAACTGTCTTGGATGATCGATAAAAATAATGATCTTGGCATTCGAAAGCATTTTATAAGTCCATATCGTAAAGGTGAAAAAATAAATATCGATGAATATTATCAATACATATTTGAACATACCAAAGGGTTGAATGAGACTGCTCAAAAAGAAGGATTGAGTGCTTTAGAATATATGCGGAAGTATGGGGCATACTTAGTAGATGATAATGTATACAATAATAATAAAAAAGAAATTTCTCCAGGTGATAATATAAAATCAAATGGTCAGATTGAAAAAAATGGTAAAATAGTTGGAATCCAAGTAGGAGGAAAAAACTATGATGGTTTTCCCACTCCATCTAAAAAACAGGAAATATATTCTCAAACTATAGTGGACTTTGGTTATCCAGAGCATGCGACACCAGGGTATAGAATTAAAAGTCATATTCATTTTGATGAAATGAAAGCAGAAAACAATGAGTTTGTATTACTCCCTAATTTTAGACTGCCAACGCATATCCATTCACGTTCCGCTAATGCAAAATGGCTTGCTGAAATTGCTCACCGAAATCCAATTTGGATTCATACCAAAGACGCAAAACGTTTTGGTGTTAGTAATGGTGATTTATTGAAGATTACTACAGAGATCGGTTGGTTTGTTGATAAAGTTTGGGTAACAGAAGCTATTAAACCAGGTGTAGTTGCATGTTCACACCATATAGGAAGATGGCGTCGCAAGCAGGATGAAGGAAATCGCTTCATGACCAATACAGTGAATATAATAAATATTGGCAATGGAAAATGGAAAATGGAAACGGTAAAAGGTATCCGACCATGGAAAACGAATGATTCTGATACAAATCGAATCTGGTGGAGGGACGGAGGAGTGCATCAGAATCTCACTCACGCTGTTAATCCCGACCCCATATCTGGTGCCCATTGCTGGCTTCAGAAAGTTAGTATCTCTAAACCAGAAGAAGATGAGAAATACGGAGATGTGTTTGTGGATACAAGTAAATCATTTAATCATTTTAAAAAATGGAATGAATGGGCTAGAGAAAGGGAAATTCATCCAAATGGACTTAGAAGACCTCTATGGATGGCGAGACCCTTGACGCCAAAAAGAGAAAAATTTTATATAAATGATAAACTAATTTAATTTTGCAATTAAAACTTAAAAAATTCTTATACTATTTATAAGTATCCTTATATGGTTTTTTATACATAGTAAATTAATTGTAAGAATGACTTTTTTTTCGCAACATTCCTTGACCAACCTCCTCTATTGGGTTACGCGGAAAAAATGGCTCATACTTTCCTTTTTTTTCAGCATTCTTCTCTTCTATCTACCATCTCCAGAAGGATTAGGCTATCAGGCTCATCGTACCTTGATCATTGTACTAGTAGCTTTAATATTAATTATAAGTGAATCTATCCCTTTACCTGCTGTTGCAATCCTGATATTAATCATGGAAGTAATCTTGGGTGTTGACACATCAGATGGTGTAGCATCTTCTTTCATGAGCGATGCAGTATTTTTTATTATGGGTTCTCTTATGCTCGCTGTGTCAATTGTATACCAAGGATTAGATAAAAGATTAGCACTAGGCGTCATTACCATTACAGGAAATAAAACTTGGCGTATTGTATTAGGATTTGTAACAATTTCAGCTCTTTTATCATCTTTTATCGGGGAACATACAGTTGCAGCAATGATGCTTCCTGTTGCTTTGGCACTGATCAAAAATTCTGGGATAGATACTGGTAAGCCCACGAATTTATCTACTGTTTTACTATTCTCAATTGCGTATGGGTGTG
>TARA_B100000686_G_scaffold31719_1_pt1 | contig 26727 bp, 25 predicted proteins | sample TARA_B100000686 | Tara Oceans TARA_B100000686 (sample SAMEA2622733) | marine metagenome | biome: marine biome (ENVO:00000447); feature: marine epipelagic mixed layer (ENVO:xxxxxxxxx); material: "saline water (ENVO:00002010), including plankton (ENVO:xxxxxxxx)" | depth 150 m | reverse complement strand
AAGGTTCCCAACAAACCAAACTAATTGCTGGAAACTCTCTATTAATTGTAAGAGGAATCCGGCCTAAAGAGAAACCTTCAAGTTCCAATAAAACTCCTCGTCTTGGAATCGACCATATTGGTTTTTACGTTGAAACTGGGGGTTTAGCAAAAATAAAAGAATCACTGATTCAAAAAGATATCTTGATAATAGAAGAAGATGACATGCCTCATCTAAAGTATCTTTATTGCGAAGGACCAGATCAAATAATTATAGAGTTTATGGAAAAAAAATAATAATATTTCTAAAATTTTACCAACAAGGAATATAAAAATGAAAAAAATCAAAACCTTAATGGAGATGACAAATCCTGAAGCAGAAAAAATTTTGGAAGAAACTCAAATGGCAATAATACCATTAGGAAGTGTAGAACAACACGGAAGTCATCTCCCTTTAGGAACTGATTATTACGCAGCTGAGTCATTTGCAAAAAGAATTGTCTCAAAAACTGGGGGGCTATTAGTCGATTTTGCTCCCTTTGGTGTTACTCCACTTCATATGGGTTTTAAAGGTACAGTCACCTTGCGCTCAGAAACAATGATTTCTCTTATGACCGACATTGTTTCCAGTCTTTGTAGACACGGAGCAAAAAAAATTGTTTTTATAAACTGGCATGAACGAAACTTGCCCGCGATTGAAATTGCTACTGAAAATTCCCAAAACGAATTTGAAGAAATAAAAATCTTAATTGTACACGCTCATTTTATTGCAAAAGAGAAATATGGAAAGATCGTAGGTCTTACACATGGAGGAGAGCTTGAAATACTACCTGTCCTAGCAGATAGACCTGAGTTAGTACATTTAGAACTTGCAACCGATCCTTCTCCAATCCAAAAGGGGCAAAAATCTGATAAATTTAGAAGAGACCCTTCGATATACTATATTCCTAAAGATGTAAGAAGTATGTATAAGACAGGTTGGTACGGGAAAATTAATGATACTTCTGATGAGAGGATAAAAGAAGTTATGAACGGTACTTCTTCAGAGGCTGCGAGAAGAATTAAAGAATTTTTTAAGATTTAACTTCTCATACAATTCTATTGTATGGAATTCAAATTTAATGTTCTCATAAAAACTTGCAAACCATAATGTAATGCTATAAAAGAGCCCATTTCCATTATTTGAGCTTCAGAATAAAAAAGTTTTCCTGTTTTATAAAATTTTGAATCAATTTTACTGGGCTCTCTATACATAAAATATGAGAAACTTAATGCCCATTTTTCCTCTTCACTAAATCGTTCACTTTTTTTAAAATCATCGCAAGCTGATTGTATATCATCTTCAGTAAGACCTTCTTCCTGCGCGATTTCAGAACGAAGACTCTGAGAATAACGATCACCTGAAATATAAGCTAATTGAATACGAATTAATTCTTTTAACTTATGACTAACATTCCCTGAATAAAAGGACCTTTTCATTGCATCATATAAACTTTCTGCATAGCCGGGCACATGCGCCAGAATTCTCAAAAACAGATCTCCGGGTATATTATACTTTTCACATTCAGCAAGAATTTCCTGAATCTTTTCACTTTTTACGTTATCCACAGGTTCTATATAGGACATGTAAATCCACCTTGAATTTAAACTAATCAGTATTTTTCGATCTTTCGATTGCACCTTTTAAATGTGATAATGGACTATCACCATAAATCCTCCTAGACTCATGTTGGTCTACCAATCTTCCATCTGGGGAAAACATAGGATAAAAATTCAAAGTCCCAAAGAATGTATGATAACCAATATTAAAACCGATAAATGCGCCCAGTTCTACTATTTCCTCTTTTGAAAAAAATTGTTTTAAGTTTTTATAGAAATCAGAATTGATTTTTTCAGGATTTAAGGCCATTAGTTCACTATATAGTAAAGCCATTTTTTCTTTTTTGGTAAAATTTTTACTCTTTTGATAATTTTCAATACCATCATCCAAGATTTCTTCAGTTAATCCCATTTGCTTCGCCGAAGCAGAACGCACATTTCCTCAATAATTACAATCAGCCATCCTAGATAGCTGTACTCTGATTATCTCTTTAAGTTTGTGATCTATCTTGCCTGTATTAAAAACTGTACCCCACGCAATATACATCGACTTTGAAAGCTCTGGATTATGTCCCATGATTGCATGAAAAGCTGGATCAGGAGCTTTATGTTTCAAACATTTTTTTACCAGAGGTCCTAAAGAAGATTCTTTTAGTTCATCTAAAGTAAGTAAAGAAATATTAGACATTCATATCACCTATTGAATTAAGAAAGATGATCTCTTAATGCGTCACTTAAAACTGAACCAATTAAATCTGCCTCTTCTTTTGATAAAATAAGTGGAGGGCTTATGGTGATAGTATTACTCGGACCGTTCGCGATCCCCGCATTCTTACCTAAAATAACTCCCTTTTTCTTCGCAAAACTCAATATTTTTGATGTTGCCTTTGTTGAAAGCGGAGTTCCATCCTCCTCTATTAATTCCACACCCCAAAGAAGACCAACACCTCTAACCTCACCAACACATGGGTAATCATTTAATTTCATCAAAGTATTTCCTAAATACTTTCCAACAGTACGAGAATTCTCAACCATTTTTTCGTCAAGTAAAATTTCTAAATTTTTAATTGCAGCAGCGCAAGAAACAGGATGTCCACCATAAGTATTTATTTGAAGAAAACCCGTATCTCCTTTTGAATTTAAATCCGAAAAAATCTGATCAGAAACTGCTGTCGCACCAATAGGAAGATATCCACTACTTAACCCTTTGGCCATTGTCATTATATCAGGCTGCACCTTAAATAAGTTAGAAGCAAAAAGTTCACCTGTTCTTCCAAAACCAGTGATAACCTCATCACATATCATAAGTATGCCGTATTTATCACAAACCTCACGAACTCTTTTAAAGTAATTTCGTGACGGTAAAATTACACCTCCACCACCAATTATAGGTTCCGCAATAAATGCAGCTATTGTTTCAGGGCCTTGATAACGAATAACAGAATCAAGTTCTTCTATACATCTATCTGTAAGTTCATCCTCATTATTAGCACTGCTCCTAAAAAAATATGGGGCTTGAACATGAACTACCCCAGGCAAAAGCGGTTCGAAATCTAATCTTCTTTGAGTTTGTCCGGTAAGACTTACTCCACCAAAGGTTGCTCCATGATAACCCTGATAACGTGCTATTATTTTAAAACGACCGCCGTTTCTCTTTCCCCATGCACGCGAAATTTTTATTGCGGTGTCAACTGCTTCAGAACCACTGTTTACAAACCAGACATGCTGTAAACTTTCTGGTGTGATTTCAGAAATCTTTGCAGCTAATTTTGCAGACTGAGGATTAATCTGACTGAGGGGATAATAAGAAAGCTCAACCATTTGTTCATAGGCAGCTTCAGCAATTTCTTTTCGACCATATCCTATATTTACACACCATAAACCTGCCATAGCATCTAAATATTCTGTGCCTTCAGAATCGACAATTTTACATCCACTCGCTTGAGTCATTATTTTCAAGGGGTCTTTCTTTAAATTGTAATGATTCATCATAGGATGCCACACATGATCACTATCCTGTTCTAAAATATCTTTAGAATTGAAGACCGAGTGTTGAGAATTCACAAAAGCACTCCTTGAATTAATGAACTTTATAAGAGGTTACAGTCTAAACATAAAATAAAAGAAAAACTATTTAAAAAAAAAATTGATTTATTTAAATTTCGCGAGACAATTTATTATTGAAATTTAAAGCCGAAGAAAAATCCACGCCATTAAATTCTCCAGAGTCAAGTTTTGCATCTTTTAAGTCAGTTCTAAAAAAAATTGCATTGTCACATCTCGCAGATCTGAGATCGGCCATTGACAAATTTGCATCTCTAAAATCAGTTTCACTTGCCTCAACCGACATCAAATTTGCTCTAACTAAATTTGCATTTCTAAAAGAAACTTTTTTTAAATTAGATTGAAAAAAGTCAGCATCTTGAAGATTCGCTCCTGTAAAATCTGCACCACTTAAATCAGCCCATTGAAACTGTGATTTTGTAAGATCTGACCCCTGAAAATCAGCTTTTTTTAAGTCTGCCATAAAAAGATTTATCGATGGAATTGTCATTCCATTAAAAGAAGCCCTTTTGCCAAACGAACCATTTGACTTTAACCAAATTGAATGTTCCTTTAATATTTTTCCTAAATCTTCCTCCGAAAAAAAAACCGTCTCAATTACTGGCAATGAAAATGAAGTTTTTTCAGTTGATTCTTTTTTAGAACTAGTAAAGAAATTTTTAACAAAATCAAAAAACATTTTTTCCTCGGACTAAAATTCACTAAATTACAATTAAATTTTTCCCTGTCATTGCTGAAGATTTAGTTAATCCCATTAAGTTTAAAACTGTTGGCGCAATATCACATAATGCCCCCCCATCCCTTAAAGTTTGACTAGGATCTCTAGAAACCAGAATACAAGGAGTATCATTTGTTGTATGTGCTGTATGTGGACTATCAGACTCTGCATCCCACAATTTCTCACAATTTCCATGATCAGAAGTTATAAGTGCAGTCCCATTATTTTTTTTAAGAACATTTAAAATTTTACCTAGGCTATTATCTACCTTTTCAACTGCTTTAATTACTGCGTTTTTATCACCTGTATGTCCTACCATGTCTGGATTCGCAAAATTTAAAACAATACAATCAAATTCATTCGATAAAATTGCACCTACTGCAGCATCCGTCACTCTGTCTGCACTCATCTCAGGCATTAGATCATATGTATCTACTTTGGGAGATGGAACCATTTTTCTTTTTTCTCCCTCAAAAGGCTTTTCAATTCCACCATTAAAAAAATAGGTTACATGTGGATATTTTTCTGTTTCTGCAATTCTTAAGCATTTTTTCCCTGCATCTTCTAAAACATGACAAAAAAGACCATCCATTTTAAGGGGTGGAAATAAAACCGGAAGTTCGAATTCTGAGTTATATTCAGTCATGCAAATATAATCAATATTAGGGGGTTTTTTAGTTTTAAAATTTGCAAAACCTGGGTCGGTAAGAGCTTTTGTAAGCTGTCGCATCCTATCGGAACGAAAATTAAAGGAAATAACCAAATCATTATCTTTAATAATTCCGACAGGTCTGGAATTTTCCATAATAAGATAGGGGTCTAAAAATTCATCAGTTACTCCGCCCTTATAAGAACTTGAAATTGACTCAAGAATATTCTCAGTTTTTTTTCCTTTACCCTCAACTAAAAGCTCGTAACAACGTCTAGTTCGTTCCCATCTAAGATCTCTATCCATAGAATAGTATCTACCAACTAAACTAGCTAATTTACCTCCAGATTCTTTTTTTAGATTAAAGTGAAATTTTTGAATAAACTCCATCCCTGATTTTGGAGGAGTATCTCTTCCATCAGTAAATGCGTGAACAAAAATATTCTTTATTCCACTTTTTTTTGCAATTTTTGCAATGGAAAGAGCATGATCATGCATACTATGTACACCGCCGTCTGAAATTAACCCAATTAAATGAAGAGAAGAATCAGAAGAAAAAACCTTTTGAAAAGCATTTAATAAAACAGGATTAGAATTTAAAGAATTTTTCTCAATCGAAGAATTTATCCTAACAATATCTTGATTTACTATTCGACCTGAACCCATATTTAAATGTCCTACTTCAGAATTTCCCATTTGACCATCTGGCAATCCAACCGATAAACCCGATGTTTTTATTTTTGTCCATGGATTTGTTTCAAAAAGTTTATCAATTGTCGGAGTTTGCGCTAATTCAATTGCATTGTTTTGAATGTCTTCACTAAAACCCCATCCATCTAAAATTATCAGCATAACTAACGGCTTCAATTCCATAATTTAATTCCAATCAATAAATAAATTCTGATTACCTATTTAACAAAAAATAACGAAATTCCTTCTTATTCCAATACCACTTACTTTCGAAAGGGATTTTTTTGAAGGTAGTAGTTGTAACACTTCTTCCATTTTTTAATCCAATCGTCGTCTCTTCAATTTCTTTTTTTCCCTTCATGATTATTTCCGTCGGATCTTTTGATGCTTGAAAATTAAATTGAAGGACTTTGATAAATCTAATTTTTCTAAATGTCTTCATACTTTTCTTCAATTTTGATTTTATAATTACTTTTTCTTCTTTAAGCTTAGAAGACCAAATACCTCTTAAGAGTTTCTCCTTGTTTAGTTTTAAAATTCTCACAAAACTATATTCTTTTCCTGAGCGATCCATTTCATTTGTATGAACTATAATCTCGCTTTTTCCGTCTCCGGTTAAATCGGTTATTTGATAACTAGATACAGAATTAATACTCTCCGCGAAATGTGAGGAAAGAGGTCTTCTTTGGTTTTTTTTGTCATCTAATAAACAAAATGTCATATAATTAATCTTTTTGAGAAATTTATTTTTAACCTTTATAGGATAAGATTTGATTATTACTAAAGTTTCTAAATTGGTATCCAAATCCATATTTAAAGGAACAAAATAAATATCAAATAGAAATTTTTTAAAAAGCCCATAAGGAACCTTTGGAAGAAAATTACTTCTTTTTCCAAGACAGGAAGAAAAGAAAACTTCTTGGATATTATTATTTGAAGAATATAGTTTTCTCACTAATAACCATTGATAGGGCTCATTGAATTTTTTTAAATGCGAGACAAGATTTGAAAGACGCGAGATACTACTTTCTTTTTGTTCAACTGCATAAACTTCAGAAGTTAAAATAAAAAGAAACGTTAAACTCAAAACAATCAAAATATATTTCAAAACTTCTCCAAAACTTAATAATCATAAGGATGGTAAAACTTGATATCAATAATAGTACCAATTTTAAATGAAGCATCAAATATAAAAACCTGTATCGAAAAAATAAAAAAACTTGAAGGGGAAAAAGAAATTATTTTTGTTGACGGTGGAAGTAAAGATAATCCAGAAAAGATAATAGGGAATAATGCAAAATATTTTTCTGAAACAGCAGGAAGAGCTAAACAAATGAACAAAGGAGCATTTTTTTCAGAAGGGGAAGTTTTACTTTTTCTTCATTGTGATACCACCTTACCACCAAATGCTATTCAAGAAATACAAAATGCTACTAAAGATAACAAAATCATAGGTGGAGGCTTTCTTCATAGTTTTGACAAAAAAAATATTTTTTGCGGAATAATTAGTTTAAGTGCAAATATTCGTACTTTTACATCCCACATTTTTTTTGGTGATCAAGCAATTTTTATAAGAAAATCAATTTTCGATAAAATGGATGGATATAGAGACCTCCCACTTTTTGAGGATTGGGATTTTAGTTCTCGAATGAAAAAACATGGGAAGACAAAAATAATTAAAAACAAAATTTCTACTAGTTCAAGAAGAATAGAATACTGGGGGAAAATAAAAACTCTTTACATTTGGTGGGGATTGAGTTTTCTATATTTAATAGGATTTTCAGAGGAAAAACTCTCTAAATTTTACAAAAACATACGTTAAATAAACTAATGATCAATTTCTGGGAGGTGGAACTGGTGGTTCGTTAGGAGTTGGGGGAGATTCTTCCGAGGAAGATAAATTGTCGTTAACCTCTTCGTTCTCTTCATTTTCTTCGTTTCTGCGTAAATTTGTTAAGTTCTCAAACATCCGGTTAAGTTTAGATTGTACTCTACCATGCACACTATCTTCCGGAAATTCACCGGTTACGTTATCTCTTTCTCCTGCTTCTGTTCCAGTTAATACCGAAATACCTTGATTAATATTTTTTATGGGATAGATTTTGAATTTTCCTTCTTTTACTGCATGAACCACTTCTTCCTTTATTACTAAATTCTTGACATTTTGTATCGGTATTAAAACTCCTTGTTCTCCATTTAATATTTTCTTTTCCTTACATATTTCAAAATATCCCTCAATCTTTTCATTGACTCCGCCTATTGGCTGAATCTCTCCCCTTTGGTTAACTGAACCAGTTACCGCTAAACCCTGATTTATAGGTAAATCTGAAAGGCTACTTAAGATAGCATATAATTCTGTAGACGAAGCACTATCTCCATCAATTCCTGAATAGCTTTGCTCAAAACAAATACTTGCTGACAGTGTCAAGGGATTCTTTTGGGCGTATTGACCACCCATATATCCTTGTAAAATCAGGACTCCTTTATCATGAATATTACCTGACAGTTTACTTTCTCTCTCAATATTTATAACCCCTTGCTCTCCCATAAAAGTCTGTGCAGTAATACGACACGGTTTACCAAAGCTATAATCACCCAAACTTAAAACAGCAAGACCATTTACTTGACCAACTGATTTACCATCTACATCAATAAGAAGAGTCCCCTCTACAATTTGTTTCCTTAAACGATCATCAAGAAGATCCGAACGAAATCTTTTTTCTTCTACCGCACGTTGTATTTGTAACCTATCAACCTGAGTTACGCCCTCTTGTCTAGCCCAATGGTCTGCCTCAATAAGAAGTTCTCGAATATCACCAAAACGAGTCGAAAGCTTTCCCTTATCTGAAACAAATCGAGAACTTTCCTGAAGAACACGAGAAATTGCTTCTTCGGTAAAAGGGAGTAAATCATTTTTTTGTCGATGAAATTCAATGAAAACCTGATAATCCCTAATCGTATGGTGATCACTATCTATAGATTCACTAAAGTCAGCTTTCACCTTAAAAAGTCTTCCAAAATCTTCATCGTATTGTAAAAGTAATTCATAGTGCATTGGACTTCCGACTAAAATAACCTTTACTTCAACTGGAACAGGCTCAGGTTTTATTCCACCAGTAGACCATCCGTAGGTCTCTCCTAAATCTTCAATTCTAACACTTTTATTCCTTAAAACTCTTTTAAGTGCAGGCCAAACTCCCGGATTAGTTAATGTATCTAGAAGATCTAAAATCAGGAATCCTCCGTTAGCAGAAATCATAGACCCTGCCCGAATTAGTGTAAAATCAGTCGTATATGTCCCAAAGACTGCACGTCTCTCAACACGACCAAACAGATTCGTAAAATTAGGGTTTGGCTCGTAAATCACGGGAGAACTCTGAAGATCAGCATTATCTACAACACAATTAACTTCATAAACACTAAAAGGGTTCTCGTCTTGAGCCTTTCCTGAAAAAGGAGAAAATTGATTAGATGAATCTGTTCCTTCTGAAGGTAAAAAAGGAGAGAGATTTTCTAGAATATGTTCTTGTACTCTATTTAAATATTCCAAAACTTTAGAAAAATCTCTGTATTTTTCACGCAAATCATCCATCGGCACACGGACAACCGTAAGAGCGACCTCCTGTTCTAGTTCTCGCAATTTTTCTCTTATCTCTTTTTCTAATTCTCTAGATTTACGAACAAACTCGTCTATATCTTCAGCATAAAATTTATCACGATCGGTATTAATTTTTTCTTTTTCTTCTTCCGACAGATCTTCAAGAACTTCATCTGTTGCTGACTCACCATTAATTATCGGAATCACTGTAAAATTTCCTTGACCGATTTTTATTGTAAAACCTAATTGCTTTGCTTTGCTCTCTAAATCACTCATTAAAGAACGTTGTTTCTTTTGAAGAGAATCGATTAGTTCTTTTCTTTCCTCATCCTTAGATTTTTCCTCAAATGCTTTTGGAATCACTTCCTGTAACTCAGAAACTAAAGCAAGCATGTCACTTTGAAAAGTTCGTCCTAACCCAGCTTGAAATTTTAGCCATATAGGACGGTCTGAATCAGAAAAATTATGAACAAAGACTACTGAATTAGGAGCAGGTCGATTTTTAGCTACTCGTTTGCAAAATTCTTCACACATCGTATGACGCCCAGTCCCTGGAATTCCTGCAACAAAAACATTAAATTCAGAGGAACTCATCTCTAAACCAAATGAAAGAGCCCTTTCGGCTCGTTCCTGACCTATTAATTTGCCTTCAGATTCTTTTACTTCTGCATCTGAGGGCAAAAGACCTGTATCATAGTTTAAAAAAAGTTCTTCTGCTTTAAGCGGCTCAGGAAAAAACATTTCAATCCTTTTTAATTTAGTAAAATATGAGAAAAATAAAAATAAATCATACTTCAATATTACTTAAATTATATATAAATTTAATTACAAAAAAGACCAAGAGATAATTTTTTATTAATGCAGTATTATCATGTTAAAATATACTTAAAAAATTTAATATAATCGATTAAAGGACTAGAAATTGCGCTTTGCTGTCGATACAGGTGGAACATTTACGGATTTAGTAATAGAAGATTCCAAAGGGAAACTTCATATATTCAAATCTCCAACTACACCTAATAATCCAGTAAAAGGTATTTTATCTGCATTTGATAAAGCATCAGAATATTTTTCAATTTCAACATTTGATCTCTTGTCAAAAGGAGAATTTCTTTTGCATGGGACAACTAGGGCTACAAATGCGATAGTCACATCTGGAACTGCAAAAACCGCTTTCCTGACAACTCTTGGCCATCCGGATATCCTTGTTCTTCGAGAAGGCGGAAGAACTGATCCCTTTAATTTTTCGGTCCCATTTCCTCAACCGTATATTCCAAGATCTTTAACATTTGAAGTAACAGAAAGAATAAGTGCTCAAGGAAAAATAATTACTCCTTTAAGCAAAAATTCACTTCAAAAAGTAATCAGCTTTATTAAGAAGAAAGAAATCGAGTCAATTGCAGTTTGTTTGCTTTGGTCTACGGTAAATCCAATACATGAAAAAAGAATTGGGAAAATTTTAGACATTGAATTGCCAAAAATACCTTTTACCTTGTCCCATGAATTAAATCCTGTTTTGAGAGAATATAGAAGAGCTTCATCCACTTGCATAGATGCATCTCTAAAACCTTTAATGACTGAATATATTTTAAATCTCCAAGATAATTTAAAAGAAAGAGGATTTCAAGGAAGAATGCTTATGCTAACTTCTAAGGGCGGAGTTATGGATTATAAAGAAATAGCAGAAGCCCCTATTCATACTGTAGGCTCTGGTCCTGCTATGGCCCCTATTGCTGGACGCTATTTTGCAAAAATAGATTCAAAATCAAACACTGCAATTATCGCTGATACTGGAGGAACAACCTACGATGTAAGTTTAGTAAGAAATGGCGAAATTCCAATGACACCTGAAACTTGGCTTGGAGAAAAATATCAAGGTAATATCCTCGGCTTTTCTTCTGTTGATGTGAAAAGTATTGGCGCTGGAGGTGGGAGTATCGCTTGGGTTGACGAAGGAGGACTTCTCCACGTAGGTCCTAAAAGTGCGGGAGCAAATCCGGGTCCTGCATGTTATGGGAAAGGTGGTATTTTTCCTACTGTTACCGATGCCTGCTTAATTTTAGGTTATATAGATGCAGATTATTTTCTTGGCGGGAAAATGAAACTAGATTTCTCAAAAGCAAGAAAATCTATAAACGAACACATTTGTAAACCCTTAAAAATAAAGCTAAATGAAGGGGCAAAAGCAATTCTTCATCTTGCTACCGAAAATATGGTTAGTGCAATAGAAGAGATTACTGTACATCAAGGAATCGACCCTCGGAATTCAGTTTTAATTGGAGGTGGTGGTGCTGCAGGGCTTAACTCCGTCGCAATTGCAAGAAGACTCGGTTGCAAGGAACTTATAATTCCAGAAACTGGTTCAGTGCTCTCAGCGACCGGTGCAATTATGTCAGAACTGCACGCAGATTTCAGGGCATTGTTTTTTACTTCAAGTAACAATTTTGATTTTAAAGGGGCACAACGAACTTTAAAAAAATTAAAAATAAAAGCTGAAAAATTCATTAAAGGAACTGCGGAAAGTCACCTGGATTATAAAATAGAATTTTGGGTTGAAGCCCGATATAAAAGCCAAGTTTGGGAGATTGATTTGCCAATTACAAAAAATCTCTTAAAAACAAAACAGTCAGTTGAAAAATTCCGCAAAGATTTTGACAAGTCTCATGAGAATATTTTTGCATTTAGTGATCCAAATTCCCCAATAGAATTTATTGGTTGGCGTTCGACCGTTAATTGTAAAATTCGGTCAAGACCAATTGGGAAAATTAAAGAGCATAAATTTTCTAAAAGTCATATCTCTAAGCAAAGAAAAGCTTTTTTTGACAAAAAAGGACTGTTGCAGGTTCAAGTAATAAAACTTGAAGATATTATGAAGAATCATACAGTAAAAGGTCCCGCAATAATCGAATCACCATTTACTACTATCGTACTTGATATAGGTTCAAAAGCGATAAGAACAAACAGAGGTAGTCTTAAAATTAATTTTTAGTTCGAACTAGAAAAAGAAAAATTAGGAAATTAAATGAAAATTAGAAATGAAAAAAAAATAAATATAAAGAAATTTGACCCTTTAACACTAGCTGTACTAAGCAAACGTTTTGAGGCAGTTACATCTAAAATGGCAAATACTCTTTTAAGAACTGGACGATCCGGGGTTCTAAATTTAGCAAGAGATTTTTCTACAAGTATCATTACCAATGACTGTTTTTTGTTAACAGGAGCTGAATCTTTACCAATACATCATTTAAGCGGCGCAGATTTAATGGCAAAATCTTTATTAGAAATGCACCCAAAACTTAAGAGAGGAGATGCTTTCCTACACAATTCTCCTTATCATGGTTGCTCTCATCCTGCAGATCATACAATTCTAGTTCCTGTTATAGACGAGAAAGGAAAACACCATTTCACAGTCTGGGTAAAAGCCCATCAAGCTGACTGCGGTAACGGACAACCCACAACTTATATGGGTCATGCTAGAGATGTTTACGAAGAAGGTGCTCTGATTTTTCCTCCAACAAAGGTCCAAGAAAACTTTAAAGATATAGAAGATATAATTAGGCTTTGTAGAATGAGAATTCGTGTTCCTGAGCAGTGGCACGGTGATTATTTAGCAATGATCGGGGCAGCTAGAATAGGGGAAAGAGAAATTATTGAAATTTCTAAAGAGTACGGATGGAAAACTCTTCATAAATTTACCGACGAGTGGTTTAACTATAGCGAAAAGAGAATGATTTCTGCCATCAAAAAATTACCTACCGGTTCTTCTCAAGCTAAGAGTACTCATGATCCAGTCCCAGGTACCCCTAAAAATGGTATTGAAGTAAAAGTAAAAGTAAAAATTGATTCTAAAAATGCAATGATAGACGTTGATTTGAAAGATAATCCCGATGTTATGCCTTGCGGACTAAATTTAAGTGAAGGATGCGCTAGAACAGGAGCTATGATTGGAATTTTCAACAGTATTCAAGACTCAGTACCCACTAATGCTGGAAGTTTCAGAAGAATAAGAGTTCACATCAGAGAAGGTTGCGTTGTAGGTGGTGGCAAACATCCTGTAAGTATGTCGGTTGCTACTACTAACTTAGCAGACCGTGTGACCAATCCAGTACAAAGAGCTTTTTCGAAAATTAAGGATGGTATTGGGTTAGCTGAATGCGGTGCAATCTTTCCTGCTTCTATGGGTGTTGTTTCAGGCTTAGATCCAAGAAATAATAATGAACCTTTTGTAAATCATCTTTTTTTAATGGTCACTGGAGGTGCTGCGGCTGCTAAAACAGATTCTTGGCTGACAATTCTACATGCGGGAAACTCTGGCATGTGTTTTGTAGACAGTATAGAATTAGATGAATTGCATTTTCCAATCCTTGTCAAAACTAGAAAACTAGTCTCCGATTCCGAGGGAGCAGGAAGAACAATTGGATCTCCCTCTGGATATTGTGAGTATAGCCCCATTGGTGGTGGAGATATTGAAGTAGCATACGTTTCCGATGGAGCGTTTAATCCAGCAAAAGGTACATTAGGCGGCCTTCATGGAGCAGCATCAAAAAATTATTTACTCAAAAAAAATGGGCAAAAAGAGAAGTTGCCTGCTTGTGCCGACATAATCCTTAAGGATGGAGAAACAATAGCGTCTTATTGCACTGGGGGTGGGGGATATGGATACCCTTGGGATCGTCCAGTAGAAAAAGTACAAAAAGACGTTATAGAAAAATGGATATCAAGAAGACGAGCAAAAGAAATTTATGGTGTAGTTTTAAATAATAAATTTGAAATTGATTTTATTAAAACAGAAAAAAATCGAAAAAAACTATCCTTAAAAAAACATTAAGCGAGTGTTCTTTTTTATTTAAAGACAATAAACACTAAGAAAAAGGAGTGAAAAATGAGACTTGAAGGTAAGGTAGCTATTGTCACGGGAGGCACTCAAGGAATAGGTCAAGCTATTTCATTAAGATTTGCTAGTGAAGGAGCAAAAGTAGCTATTGTGAATAGAGACAAGGAAAGAGGGAAAAAAACTGTTGAGAAAATCAATTCTCAAAACGGAAATGCGATGAATTTTGTTTGTGACGTATCTCAAAAAAGTTCAGTTTTTCAAATGGTCGATGACGTTTTAGGTCAATTTGGAACAATAGATATCGTTGTAGGAAATGCTGGGATGATGATTAACAAGCCCATAGAACAATATCAAGAGTCTGAGTGGGATTCAATTATAGACATAAATTTAAAAGGAAATTTTCTTTTAGCTCAGGCAGTGGTCCCTATTATGAAGGCAAAAAAAAATGGTAAAATCATATTTATTTCATCAATAGCAGGAACACACGCCTTTCCAAATGCGATACCTTATTGTTCAAGTAAAGGTGGTGTCCATATGCTTACAAAAGCGCTTTCAGCAGAAATTGCAAAAGATGGTATAAACGTCAATTCCATCTCACCAGGCAATACTGCCACACCATTAAATCAGCATCTTCAGGACGACCCTGAGTTCGTAAAACTCATGCAAAGTTTTACTCCAACCGACAGAGCATATATTAGTGCTGAAGAAATGACAGGTGCTGCTGTTTATCTAGCATCCGACGATTCAAGTGCAGTTCATGGACATGACCTAATAGTCGATGACGGGTGGTGTAGCATCTAAGAATTTTAAAAAGGGCCTTTGTTAAAATGAAATATTCAAAAAAAGATACAAAAGAATACGCTAGAAAGAATATGTTTGGTCTGTGGGGGGCGATACCATATCCATTCAAGAAAAATCTGGACCTAGATTTAAAGGGGCTTATATCAGATCTTTCACATTATATAAATATTCTCAAAGCGGATGGGATATATATGGGTGGTATTATTAATGAATTTTGGTCCCTTACTATAGAAGAAAGAAAAAAAGCACAAGAAACTATAGTAAAAGAAAACGCTGGAACTATTAAAACTATATCTATGACTGGACACCATTCAATAAAAACTGCAATTGAATTAACTAAACATGCGGAATCTATTGGGACTGATTTTGCAGCTGTTATGAATCCTTACTACGCGGCAGGAACTAAAGAATTAATTTTCAATTATTTTAAAGAGATCGCAAATTCTGTTGAAATTGGTATTCTTATTCTAAATTCGCCAACAGCTGGCTACTTACTTTCTCCTGAACAAATTGAGTCCCTTAGTGAGATTGATAATATTTGTGCAATTAAAAATGATGGTGGCCTTGAACATACTAATGCAATTCGAAAATTAGTCGGCGATAAAATAGTTGTTAGTGACCCTAGAGAAGATAACCTTTTAGTAAATACAGCTTTCTATAAACAACAAGTTTTTCTAGCAGGACCTTCTTTGCATCTATACCAATGGGAAAACCATTGCCCGATTAAATCTTATGTGGCCCTTGCTCAACAAGGGCAAATCAATGAAGCTAAAAAAATTTCATTTACCTTAGATCCTCTTCGTCGTGTTGCAAAAAAATGGATATGGGATCCTTGGGCAAAGGGCAATCTTCCTATTGCGCGTTTGAAATTTTGGCAATCAATTATGGGGCTCGCAGGAGGGAATGTTAGACCTCCTCTTTCAGAAATGTCACAAGTTGAAAAAAAAGAGTTCAAAATGGAATTAGAAGAAGCAGGACTTAAAACGAAGTAATTTAATAACAAAACACTTTTCGTTTAAAGACCTTCACGTTCTTCATCCCTATAATTTTTTTCGACTAATTCTTCGTCTACTTTACCTTCCTCTCTTAACAGTCCTAGAGGTGCAGGAATTTCTGGACGCCATTTTGTAAGTTCTGGAGGATCAGGCCAACTATAATCCAAATGTTTATAAGAATTAGGTTGATTTGCATTTGATAACATTTCTACCATATCGTCACATATTTCCCTCTGTTGATCTCTGTCGTCTACATCACCCAATAGACGTCCAAAAGGAAATTGAATAAAAACAGCTCGAGGAACAGCTACTCGGATAGTCATCTCGGGTGAGTTGCTGATTGAAATTGTTGAAATACCAAATTCTTCTAGTTTTCTTTGGAGAAGTCCACCAGACCTCATACACAAAGGTCAAACAGGAAATAAAAAGGCAGCATCAACACCTTCAGATTTCATTTTTTCTGCGATTAAGGGAGCTGTTTTCTTTAAAAGAGGATGAAAATTGGGAGTATAGCCCATAGTTGAGTAGAGCGTTTCAGAAAGAGTACCAATTATTCCTTCTTTCTCATACTGAGAGAAAATTTCAACCGGGAAAGAAACATTTCTGTCTTTTGAAAGAAAACTTGTATCTATATGCAAATGAGTATAGAGGCAGTCTTCTTGTTTTGCGTATTTGGGAATTTCTCGATGCGAAGGATCTCCCCAAGTAGGTTCCCTTCTTTCTCGATCATAGTCGTAGGTTTTATCTGTTTTTAAATGAATTCCTGCCGTAGAAATTAAAGATACTTTGCATTCAGACAAAGGTTTAGTTAACGGCGACCAGGGTGTTTTTGATGGATCTGCAAATCGCATATTTTCCATCCTAGAAATCGCACGTGGACTGTTATAAAAATAAAAATCATCTACTTTTTTGTTCATTTTAAAACCTAATATTTGGTAAATAAAATATCGAATAACTTAAAGACTGTTTCTCGGTCGCCATCAATTTTTAATTTGTTTTTTTGTTCGACACCTTCTACACTTTCTCTTCCAAATAATAACAAAATAAGACTTTCTGAATCTACTTCAATTTTAGCATCTATATCAATTTTTAAATCGTAACTTTCCACTGCACTTTCATCAGATATTCGAATAATCCATTTCTTTCTTGGGTTTTGTGAAACAAAAAGAAAAGAAGCTTGAAAAGGAATTTTCTCGCGCCTATTGAAAAGACGACAGATTTGGATAGGAAGAAAAGGCAAAATTCCTTTCACACCTTCAACAGAAAGATTAATCCCTTTATCATGTCCATAACGAATATCCCAATCATGAAGTACTATTTCAAATAACCGCTGTCCAATCCAAAATCCTAAAGGGATGAGTCCTCTGGGATGAAACCCAAGTTGTTCTGAATTTTCAGAATTGATTTTATTCATCTGTGATTGTAAATCATTCGATGATTTTACAAATCGTTCCAATAACAATTCATGAGACAACTCCATAAGTTCTTTCCCTTTTGTGTCTCTAATTGCATAAAACTCCTCAATATCTTTTCCATAAGGAGGTTCAGGTGAGAGATTCTTTATAGCACGTTCAATTGAGTATGAATAAAACTCTGTTCCAGTAACCAAGTGGCTAACAATATCTTTAGGGCACCAACCTTCACAATAAGTTTGCTTTTTCCAATCATTATCAGAAAAATCTTTCCAGTAAGAAATACATTGATTAGTTAGAATTTCTAACAATGGAATTCTTGAAAAAAAATCACTATTCACCATGAAACAACCTCAAACCATAAAGTAAAACTTAATTTAGTTTTCTTTAAAAAATATTTAGCATTAAAATTTCAAAAAATTAATGTATAAACAGTATGTTAATGGTGAAATTGGAAACAAATCAAATCTAAATTTTAAGAGGATTAAATTTTGTCATTTCCTTTAATGGTCGTTTCTAATTTAAAAGGGGAATTATTTGAACATCCAACTCTCAAAATGGTTGGAGCATCTGGGATATATGCAAAAATTCCTGAGAGAGAAGAACTATCTAAACTTCCCGAAGGAAGTAAATTTTTTACTATCCCTAATAGTCATCCAGGAGGTGTTGACCCAAAAAACAATAAAGTAAAAATTATCAAAAAATCAAATTGGACAAAAGAATCATTTTCTATCCAAGCGGCAAGTACTTTTCCTGCACCAGGATGGATGAGGACACTCCTTCCATTTTCGAATATAACAAAGCCTACTGACACTTTGCCACTATGGGCATATACCGCAATTGGGTTTGATCAGGAAAAAGAAGAGTTTATGTGTGCCGCAGTACAAGTTGACAACTGTAAACGTTGGGATCCTTTTAATTTTGATGACTCTAACTTAAGGGTTGAAATTAGCAAAATGAAAAAGAAATTCCCAAAAAACAGAATAATTTCACATCTTGCGTACTGTGCATCTGAATCTCATTGTTTCGCAGCTAAAAATTTTTTCCACCAAAGGTGGGAATTTGGTATTCCTATAGCCCCCCTATGTAATGCTGACTGCCGTGGGTGTATCTCTTTGCAAACTGACGATCTATTTCCTGCTAGTCATGACAGAATACAATTTGTACCCACACCCGAAGAAATTACCGAGATTACTGCACCCCACCTTGAAAAAGCAGAACATAGTATGGTGAGTTTTGGCCAAGGATGCGAAGGCGAACCATTACTGCAAGCAGGTATAATAGAGCGCTCTTGTCAAATGATAAGGAACCAAACTGATAAGGGTACTATCCACTTAAATACCAATGGTAGTAATACAAAAGCTATTAAAAAACTTGCAGAAGGCGGACTGGAAAGTATTAGGATAAGCACAAATAGCTTTATTCGAGAATGGCATAATGCATATTATCGTCCGGAAGACTACGATATTACAACTATATATGATTCTCTTTGCGCGGCTACAGATAGTGGGTTATATACACAAGTAAATTATTTAGTTTTTCCGGGAATAACTGATTTGGAAGCAGAAATAGAAGCATTAATTAAAACCTGTTTATCAACTGGAGTTCATGTTATCCAAATGAAGAATTTATGCATTGACCCAGATTTGTATGTTAAAACATTGCCAAACATAGATAAAAAAGGCGATGCTGTAGGAATGAAAAAATTATTAGATATAATAAAAAAAGAACTACCAAACGTGGCAATAAGATACTATAACCGTCCAAAAAATGAGTGGCATATTGATCCAAAAAAATAAGGACTCAAGATTTTAAAATGGAATCAAAAGAATTACTACAAATACAACCTATTTCCGAGATGCCTATTGCGAAGTATCCGAATGAAAACTTATCTCAAAACTCACTATCAGCTTCTTTGATTTCACTTGGTTGTTCTAAAAATACGGTAGACAGTGAAATAATGTTAGCTTCGCTATCTTCTTATGGATTTAAACTCGAGCCCGAATTTCAAAAAGCAGAAATTGTAATTATAAATACTTGTGGATTTATTGAGGAAGCGAAACACGAATCTATTGATACAATTTTAAGCATTGGAGAATTAAAAAAAGAAGGCATAGTTAAATTAATTGTGGTCGCAGGATGTCTTGTCGAGAGATATAAATATGAACTCACAAAGGAACTCCCTGAAGTTGATCTTTTTATTGGCACAAGAGAATACGATCGTTTAGGAGAATTATTAGTCCCAAAAATAAGTAAAAAAGAATCTTCTAATGAATCCTTTTCTGATACTTTAATGGATTACAGTAGAAGACTCCCACGTATACTTTCTGATCCTGGACCAAGCGCATATATAAAAATCGCAGAAGGTTGTTCTAGGCCATGCACTTTTTGCGTAATTCCTCGTTTCAGGGGGAAATTTAGATCTAGGCCTATGGAGATTATCTTAGATGAGGCAAAAGCTCTCGGAGAATTAGGAGTGAAGGAAATCAATCTTCTTGCTCAAGAAATAACAAGTTATGGTACGGATATTGGAATAGGCTGGTCTCTAGCAAAACTTTTAGAAAAATTAGACGAAGTTAACAATATTGAGTGGATTCGTGTGCTTTACAATTATCCTAGAGGTGTAACTGACGAACTTTTAGACACATTTCGATTACTTCCTAAAGTTTGTGAATATATAGATATGCCTCTTCAGCATATTTCAACTAAAATCTTAAATTCTATGAGGCGAGGAATTGATGAAAAAGAAACAAGAAAACTTATTGAAAGAATTAAAGAGAAAATTCCAAATTGTGCAATAAGAACAACAATGCTTGTTGGTTATCCTGGCGAAACAGATAAAGATTTTGAACTTTTACTTAAATTTGTAGAAGAAACACGTTTTGCAAGACTAGGAGCTTTTGTTTTTTCTCCCGAGGAACGATCAATAGCCGCAAGACTTCCAAATCAAATACCCTATGAAGTCGCTAAAAAAAGAACTAACGAACTTCTTGAATTACAAAAAAGAATTATGGAAGAAGAAAATAAAAAGCTTATTGGAACAAAGACGAATGTCCTTATCGAAAAACTTTCTGAAGAGGGTTTGCTTCAAGGAAGAACTCGATTTCAAGCACCAGATGTCGATGGAGATGTTTATCTTAATAAAACAGAAGGAATTCCAGGGGAAATCATATCAGGAAATATAGTAGAAACAGACGGGATTAACCTTATAATAGAAAAAGATTAACTACAAAAATCTCAATGTCAGAGGATACAAATTATCCCCCTACATTGAGATTGAAACTTAATTATATTCTCCTGCTCTAGGATGGATAGGTGGATTGGCACCGGCATCAGAAATTGTCCACCGTCTAGGATGTACAACAAATCTAACTCGATCTGCTTGTGCAACAGGGCCAGACATAAACTTTTCAATAAACTTCTCAGGAAGATATCTCTCTGCACACCGTCTCAACAATTCGTGATCTAGACCTACATTTTCAATTAGTTCAACATCGCCCTCACATACCACCTGTTTGTATGGTGGGTCATCCTTATCTACTACTATAGATATTCTTGGGTCTCTTCTCACAATTTTTGTATGAATCCCAATCGTTTTAGTACTAATTAAAAATTTACCATCCTCCCATATATACCAAATTGGACGGATAAGCGGACTACCATCCTTCCTTGTAACAGCAAATCTACAAATTCGTTTTTCTGACAACAAATCATCTATAAAAGCTTTATCGCCCATTTCAGAACCTCCAAAAAGTGACCCTAAAAATAGTTATTAAGAAAAAACAAAATGCCTTGTAAAGATTACTCCTCAGATAAAAACAGATCAAGATTTATATTTTGTGAATAAAAACTTAACTTCTGCCAAAAGAAATCGCTATCATTCCAAACACAGTGAGGAAAACACCAATAATCATCGAAAATTTAATTTTTTCCACTTTCCTCAGAAACAATGCCGTTAGTAAAAGCGAAAAAACTGGAGAAGAAGTTATTATTGGAGAAACTACGCTGACATCCCCGTGCAGAACTGCAAGATTCATAAATACTTGATTAGCAGCATTTAAAACCCCCATCAGTAAGACTACAATAATGACTGAACGTCCACCCCACTCAAAGAGTGATGCAGGAACAAAAGATCTAAGACTCATTAAAATCGGGATGCCAATCAAATTGCCCCAAGCTATAGTTAAAGCGGTATTTGGAAAAGCATCAAGTCCTTTTTTTCTTATAAATGTGCTCAAGCCCATAGACAAAGCACTCGCAAATCCCCAAATTATTCCACTATGAAACCACTGGTTTTCATCAGGCTCATAACTAACAAGAGCAACTCCTAGTATAACTAATGCAGTCCCTATAAGCACAAAAAGTCCTGGTCTCTCAGACAAGAAAAGAACTGCTAATCCTAAACTCAACAAAGGAGAAGTGCTCATTAGAGTTGTCAGACGAGGTGGACCTATCGTCGAGAGAGCTTTGTAGTAGACAAAACGCCCGTAGCTATAAGCAGTTATTCCAAGTAAAGAAAACCACCCTAATCCAATCCAATCAAATTCACCCTCTTGGTAGGTCCAAAATCCAACTAAACTGAGTACCACACAATTAACCGCATTAGTAAAAACACAGACAGCTAAGATTCCAATTCTTTTAAGAAAAACGGAAATAACCACGCCTTGAAAAGCTAATACAATTGAGGCGGTTAACGCCCACAAAATACTTGTTAAATGTGCACTCATAATAATCCATTCAAAATTAATTTTTCTTATCCATGACGGCTTATTCCAATTCCGATTACTCCTAAAACTGTAATTAAAATTCCAATTACAACACGTAAATTTAAATTTTCAATTTTCCTTAAAAAAATAGCAGAAAGGATCAAAACAAATACTGGAGCAGAACTCCCTATGGGTACTGCTAAAGATATCTTTCCTCGCATTGACTGATTAATCAAAACTTGAGCGAAACTGTTCATTGTGACTCCAATCAAAAGAAGAGGAATCATCTTCTTCGCATCCCCCAGACAAAAAAATTTTTTAGGCAAGAACTTTCTTAGGATCTCTCCTGTAGGTATCGCCACAAGAGCAGACCAAGTAGTTAACAAAAAAGGTTCTGCCATATAATTCATTCCTCTATTCCGCATATATGCACTTGCCGTAAGGAACAATACACTCATAAAAGACCAGCCGAGTCCCGCTCGTATCCAACCAGAACTGGAAGGTTCATAACTAACCATTATAACACCACATATTACAAAGAAGGTTCCTAAGAAAATCTCCAAATTTAGATTTTCACCCAAAAGGAAAACAGCGATAAACATACTTGGGATTGGAGTAAGGCTTACTATTGTGACATGACGAGAAGGTCCAACAGTACTCATTCCAGTATAAAAAACCCATCTATTTATGCTATAATTGATAATCCCAAGAAGACCAAACCAAAAAAATGCTTCCCATCTCAACAATTCCCAATCTAGAAAATAAAGACCTACCCCTCCTAAAATTAAAACATTCCCAAGATTGTTAATTTGCGCTAAAGCAAAAGCTCCCATTCGTCTCAAGACTATAGTGAAAAGTACATTTGTAGCAGAAATTGCAAGAGTCCCAAAAAAGGCAAATAACACTGTTTCTGTCTCTATGCTCAAAAAAATTCTCTTTATTTTTTAAAATAATATCAATTTTTTTAAAAATCGGATAAAATACGAAACGTAGGTTAAACTAAACTATTTGAGGAATTTTACGCAAATATAATGTACAAAAAGAATTTATTTTGTTTTAAAAAGAGGAAGCAACTTTATGTATAAAACAGTATCAGAAAACAAAATGTTTCAAATTAAAAAGTTTATTTCTGTATCATTTTTAACTGTTGTTTTTATGGCACTTTCACTATTTTCAGTTACAGATACTGCTGCATACAAAAATCAATCTTTACCCTCTTTAGCCGGATTAGTAAAAAAAGTTAGTCCTTCTGTAGTCAATATAAGCACAGAAACAATAATTAAAACGAGACAAAGAACTCAAATGCCTGGAATTCCAGGTGGGCCAGATGATTTTTTTCGAAGATTCTTTGATTTTCCTCCTGGATTTAGATCTCCCTCACCAAGAACACAATCAAGAAAGAGAAGAAGTGCTGGGACAGGATTTGTCATTGATTCCTCCGGACTAATACTTACAAATTATCACGTCATTATGACTGGCAATAATAAGACAGCCGATAAAATCACTGTTAAATTTAAGGAAGGCTCAAAAGGAAGAAAAGCGAAACTTATAGGTAAAGATAAAGAAACTGACTTAGCCTTACTACAAATCGAAAAAAAATCAGGTGATTTTTTCCAAGCAGTAAAATTTGGGAATAGTGATTCTCTTCTTGTTGGCGACTGGGTAGTAGCAATAGGCAATCCATTTGGTCTGGGTCATACAGTCACAGCAGGAATAGTGAGTGGGAAAGGTCGGATTGGCAGAGGTCGTTATCTTGACCTAATACAGACAGATGCTTCCATAAACCCAGGGAATAGCGGGGGACCTTTATTTAACTTAAATGGTGAGGTTGTAGGTATTAATCAATCAATCTACACAAAAAGTGGTGGGAATATGGGTATCGGATTTGCCATACCAATCAATACCGCAGAAAAAATCATTCCTCAGATTAAAAGAGGAGGAAAAGTATCCAGAGGGTTCTTAGGTGTTTCTATTCAACCAATCACAGAAATTATTGGAAAAAGTTTAGGGCTTAAAAATACTACTGGTGCCCTAGTTTCGAATTTAACTACAGACGGTCCTGCTTTTAAAGCAGGAATCAAACGCGGTGATATTATTATAGGTCTTAACTTAAAAACAATAAAAAATCCAAGAGACCTAATGCTTGCTGCGGCTGACCTTAAACCTGGTTCTAGAGCAACCGTGCATATCATCCGTAACAAGAGAAAAATTAGTGTAATGTTAACCGTCGGCCAACGACCAAGTTCAAAGCAGGTTGCAAAAGCTTTTTCTAAAAAACAGATATCAAAAAGGCTTGGGATTGAAGGACAGAATCTAAATGCAGCACTTGCAAAAAAATTACGTACAAGAAGAAAAAATGGTGTAGTAATTTTAAAAGTACTTCAGAATTCTCCAGCTGCTTTTGCCGGACTTAAGCGGGGTGATATTATTTTTGAAGCAAATCGAATGCAAGTTAAAAATATGCTTGATTTGGAAAAAGCTCTTAAATCGGCAAAAAGTGGATTTCTACTTTTACTAGAAAGAGATGGTTCTCCATTTTATATTGGAATCCAATAGGTGACTCAATTTTGAACAAAATATTTACAGAACGAATTTTAAATTTAAATAAAGACATGATTGCTTCCGCTATTCAAATTTGTGAAAGAAATAAAGCAGATGCATTATTTCTTTATGCGGATGCAATCGACAATTTAGAAATTTTTGAAGAATTATCTGCTGAATTTAAAATCTTCTTTACTACATCTTCATCAGAAATTTTTAATCAATTAGTTGAAAAGAAATTTCGTGTCTTTCAATTACCAAAAATTTCTCTTAACAGAGTTGATGCTATTAAAATGGGTGTAGTTATTGCTCTAAGTGAAAGTGCTATTTCCAATAAAGACACTATAGTTTGTCTCTCAGGATTGTCAGCAGAAGAACAATTAGACACGATGATGATTTTTGATCTTGAAAAAGAAGAAGAGATGTTTGAAACATCTTCTTCACAATCTTCTTTGAAAACGGAAGACCCAAAAGTATTTGAAACAATCCTTTCCTTAACTTTAGAACTCTCTGCGGAAGGAAGGGAGGGTAAAACCTGTGGTTCTTTATTTGTATTAGGTGACCACGAACTTGTCTTACAATACTCAAGACAACTTATAATCAACCCTTTTCATGGTTACCCGGAAGAACAAAGAAACATTATGGATTCTGGATTAAGAGAAACAATTAAAGAGTTCAGTGCGATTGACGGTGCTTTCGTTATAAGGGGTGATGGGATTATAGAGGCTGCAGGAAGACATCTCAATGCAGCTCCAGAAGAAAATCTGCCCCCAGGTCTTGGTTCAAGACATATGGCAGCAGCAGGAATAACATTAGTAAGTTCTGCAACATCCTTCGCAATCAGTGAATCGACTGGAACTGTCAGTGTTTTTAGAGATGGAAAAATACTCATGCAAATAAGCAAATCACAACTTCAATCTAATTCTGGGCCAAAGAAAAAAAATATTAAAGTTAATCAAAGAACTAATGGGAGATAATAATGATTTACAGAAACCTCTTCGCTTTGCTTGCCCTTATTTTTTTACTGATTTTTGGCGCAAGTTCTGTAATTTTAATTCTTGACCTAATAGGTATGTCTCCTTTTTAGAATCAAAATTGGAAAAGTTTAAAAATTATGGACGTTTTTGATCGATTTAAAAATAACCAATTTCTCTCTCCTGTCTCTTCTAAAACATTACAAAAGATTGGTAATCATTGTAGAATTAATGAAAAAAGTGAAATTCTCGAAATAGACAGTGGGAATGGTGCAGTTTCGATTTTGCTGGCTCATTTTTTTCATTCACAATTAACTGGCACTGAAAATAGGCCTGTCTTCTTGCACGATGCAAAACGTCGTGCACTTTTTGAAGATGTTACTCATCAAGTAAATTTTATTGAATCAGATATTAATAATTTACCCTTTGATGAACATTTTTTTAATCTTGCAATTTATCTTTCTCCACCTTTTCCTTGCGAAACTGACAAATATTTAGTAAAAGTTGCACCTTTTACAGTTCCTAATGGATGGATTTCAATTTCAAACACGGTTGTTAGAGATAAAAATGAATTTAATTTAAAAGAAGAATTTAGAAATTGGATTAAAAGTCGTAATAAGAATATAGAATTAAGAACCATGGAAGAGTCTGTAAAACTCTACGAAGGATTAGGCTTTTCAGTAAAGAAAACTTTAATTGAAGATAAAAAGAGTTGGGAAATATTTTATTCATCACAAGCACTAACCCTCTTAGATAAAAAAAGCGAAAAAAATATTTCTCATATCGAAAAAAAATACTTTGATGAATGGCAAAAAGAATTAGAAATGTATCATAGTGGGGGCGGCAAAGAATCTCTGGATTATGTTACTTTTTTAATCCAGAAAAAATAAATTCCGAAATTAAAAATAATTGGAACCTTCATGCAAGAGCTTTTATCATTTTCTATTTTAGAATTAGGCAAAAGATTAAAGAATCGTTCTTTGTCTTCAGAAGAGGTAACTAAAGCGTATCTTGAAAGAATTAAAGAAACGGATGAAAAAATACATGCTTACTTATCTATACTTGAAGATGATGCAATAAATGCTGCGCAAATAGCAGACAAAGGTTTTAAAAAAAATAACATCTCTTCACCCCTGCAAGGAATTCCAATCGCAATTAAAGATCTATT